>Ga0114919_10000081_pt1 | contig 53870 bp, 56 predicted proteins | sample BlataG_FD_88682 | JGI IMG/M metagenome (GOLD analysis project Ga0114919, IMG submission 88682) | Deep subsurface microbial communities from Black Sea to uncover new lineages of life (NeLLi) - Black_00105 metaG | ecosystem: Environmental > Aquatic > Marine > Oceanic > Sediment | place: Atlantic... | reverse complement strand
TGGGCAGCACATGGGCACCATACCCCAGAGCCCCCCCCCCCCCCCCCCCCCCCCCCCCCCCCTCCCACACACACACACTTTCAGCCCTCATACCTCTTCCTTCACTACCCTAGAAGAAGGCCCCCACCAACTCGCCACAGAAGTAAAGAAATCCAAATTCATCGCCACCGCATGGACAGTCTCGTCTCCTCAACAAGCACTCTCACTCATCAACGCAACCTCCGACCCAACCGCCTCCCACAATTGCTATGCCTACCGAATCGGCCCCCACGAAGTAAGATCCTCCGACGACGGTGAACCCGGTGGTATAGCTGGCAGACCCATCTTAGCAGCCATAGAAGGAGAAGGTCTAGATTATGTAGTCTGCCTTGTCACTCGACATTTCGGTGGCATCAAACTGGGCACCGGTGGCTTAGTGAGAGCTTATGGCCAGGCAGCCAGGGAGGTATTGAAATCAGCTCCTAGACATGAAGTTTCCATGAAAGCAACAATACATTTAGAAATACCATTAGCAGTGATAGGGAAGGTTCACCCAGTGATAGGTCAATATGGAGGGGTGAGGAGGGAGGAGGAGTATAAGAGTGATGGAACGGCGGTGGTGATGACAGTGGAGGTGGAGGCAACTGTGGCTGGGGGGTTTAAGGAGGCCCTAGCTAATGCTACCAGTGGACAAATAACTGTACAACAACATTAATAATTCTAATAGTGTATATGTGTGTTTGAGTAGTATTTTTGATATATAAAATTAATGAAATTCCAACCTAACCTCCCTTTCTCTGATCTACCTACTATCTATCATCATTTGTCGACTTTCCTCATTCTCCTTCCAAATAGAAACTGTCCCACTACCATCTTTCATATACTCCTTCTTCCAAATAGGCACAGTAGCTTTAAGTTCATCAATAGCCCAGGCACACGCTTCTAATGCTGCTCTTCTATGTGGAGAGAGGCATATAATGATGACGCTGCATTGACCTACGAGGACGGTGCCAATGGAATGGGTGATGGCCATCTTTGAGAGTTGATATTTATCTATAGCTTGGATGCATATCTTCTCCATTTCCTTGAGAGCCATGGGTATGTAGGCTTCATATTCTAGTTTGAGGACTGTCTTGCCTTGGAAGACGCCTCGTGTGATGCCTGAAAAGGTGGCAACGGCTCCAACTACTCCTGCGCCGTCGGTGTGGGACAGCAATTCAGCGGTCAAGGCGTCCAAGTCACCCTGGTGGCCTTTTGATATCTGTACCAGATAATTGCCACCTTTGATCAGTGATAATTTGGTATCCGACATCTAGACCTTCTGTAATAGCGGCTCCTTCCTTTTTTGAGCCAATCAAGGAGATTATGATCAGTTATGCAACAGATTATTATAATATTGTTTTGAACTCAACGGAGAAAGAAAATTACACCTAATAAATCAAGCTATTCTATTCATATCTAATTCTCTACATACCAAGGAACTTCTTAATTGCCTCAGTTGCCAAGCTACTCTCGCTTTTTCCCTGCTTGGTCGCCTCCGCCTTGAGAGCCTCGTACACATCCTTTGCCACCGACACAGCAGTCACTGCAGCTGCTGGTTGTTTAGCTACAACAGCAGCAGCAGCACCATTACCATTACTCTCAACAGCAACAGCAGGTGCAGCAGCAGCTTGGAACTCCCTCAGCTTCCCAAATCCAACTCTAGCACAGAAATCTCCAAACCTCTCACTTCCCCTCCTCTGCTCTTTAAATGCCGCAAAGATTGGCTCAAAAAAGCTCTCAAAATCTTTAAGTTTCACCCTCTCTGCATATGACTCCGCCAACCTTGTTGCATCTCTGCATCCACCCAGCCATATCTGATAGCTATTAGGCCCATCTCCCACAAATCCAAGTTCTGCTGTATATGGCCTTGCACATCCATTAGGGCACCCCGTCATTCTGACCACGAAATCTTCACTGCTGTCCAGACCAACTTTGTTCATCATGACTCTGAGACGAGCATTCACATCAGGCAGCCCCCTCTCTGCCTCTGCAATGGCAAGACCACAGAGAGGAAGGGCAGGGCAGGCCATGCTCAGGCTTTCAATGCCGTCCCACTCAGCCAGGTCCTTCACCCCAGCAGCCTTGAGGGTTGAGAGAATGTCATCCTTCCAGCTGGGTTTGATGTTTCTCAGTATAAGATTCTGGTTGGGAGTGATTACCACTGGTAATTCATACCTTTCAATCACGTTTCTGAGAGCCTTCTTAGCCTCACCTTTCACTCTGCCATTTTGCATGTAGATGCCATATGCAAAGTTACCGTCGCCCTGGTCCATCCAGCCGAGGTAATCTAAAAAGTTCCATTGTGGCAGAGGCTTAAAAGACTCAAACTTCTTGCCATAATACTGCTCTACGACTGAACGGAACCGGTCAACACCCCATTCGTTGACCAAGTACTTTAGACGGGCTTGTTTACGGTCATCTCTTCTGCCATAATCTCTTTGACAGGCGACAATTGCCTTGAGAGCGGCAAACAGATCTTCTTTGGGGACGTAGCCAATTGGGTCAGCCAGGCGAGGAAAAGTGTTGGATTTACCATGAGAGCGACCCAACCCACCTCCAGCCAGTATGTTGTACCCCTGCAGCTCTCCTGCTTCGTTTGTAATGACCACAACACCAACATCATTGGTGAACAGATCAACCGAATTGTCACCTGGAACCGTCACTGCAACCTTGAATTTACGTGGCAGAAACAAGTCGCCATAGATTGGCTCAGGGGAGCCTTCAAAGTTAGTACCGTGAGAGTTGTCATTACGGGCAGCAGTGACCTCGGGGTTTTCCTTTTGCATTTCATGAGCGAAGAATTTCTCCCCGTCGAGCCAGACGTCGTAGTAAGCTCCACTTTGAGGAGCAAGGAGATCAGCAATGTCGTTGGCTACTTTCTCTGCTATTGCGTATTCTGGTCTGTTGGTGTAGGGGGCAGGGGGAGACATGACGTTACGATTGACGTCTCCACAGGCACCGAGGGTTGATCCCATGTTTTTGATGACGGTGGAGAAGACGGTTTTGAGATCTTGCTTTAAGACTCCGTGGAGCTGGAAGGTCTGGCGAGTGGTGAGTCGGAGGGTGCCGTTGCCATACTGTGCAGATAGGAGAGGAGAAGAGAGAAAAAGGGAGGGGGGGGGGGAGTGAGTATTGAGACTGGGGGATGTGGAACGGTGGGGGGCGGAGGTGATTTTCCCACTGCCCCTCGAGGACTAATTAACGAATACTTACCAAATCTGCAAGTTCATCCATGACTAGATACAGCTGGTTGGTGACAAGACCAGCAGGCTGACGAGTACGCATCATAAACTGGTAAGCTTTACCTGCTCCAAAGGCACGTTGCTCACGATTGTCTTGCTGGTAGCTGCCATGGAATTTCATGAGTTGAACGGACTCCTCAGTGATGTTTGGCTCTGAAGTAACAAGGTCTTGCATGAGAGGATGGCGAAGGAAATCGGATTTTTCTTTGATAATTTCCACCTTGCTGCGTTTAGCAGGCTTAGATGTTGGTGGCTTATTTGGTGTGGCCACACAGGTGACTAAACTGTTCCCTCTGATGGAATGAGTGTTGATAGACCCATGTCTTTTGGAGGTGAGTCCGTTGCCAAGCATACTACTGCGCTGTTGCAACATCTTTATCTTCTAAAGCATGCAAAGTGCTTCCAATCCTATTTCTAGACGAGATATATGGGTGTACAATTGGTTTACGATCCCTCTAATTGGTATATAGACCAAGGGTTTGCTGGCTAACCAACAAGCTCCCCTTGTTTTATGGTGGGAACCCATCAATCGTCTCTCCATTGTTGCACAGCCTCATGTCGCCACTCCTCCCTTTCCCATTTCATAATGGTACACTTTCTCAGCACATGTGTCTTACAAGGTCCTCATACATACATATAGCCCTATTTATCATACTGCACAAATAAAATGCATTACTCAAGAGATTATGCAGGCGAAAACCTTCAATCTCTCTCTCTCTCTCTCTCTCTCTCTCTCTCTCTCTCTAATTATCTTCCTTCCAAAGACAGACCATTGAGACTCAGTTCCTTTCCTTCTCCTTCTTCTTCTCCCTTCTTCTTCTCAGCAGGTGGTACCCAACTTGAAGTGTCATAATGAACCCAACCATCTCCTCCATCATCACCAACACCACCTGCATTATATCCATCATCATCATCATACCCAGTATTACTATAGTAGGGTCCACAAGGCCAACAATCAGCATCTTGAAACATGCTGTACTGAATGAGGTCAAAATCATCATCATTATTGCACTTAGGTAGTTTCTCTATCGCAGATTTATTATCTGAATCAGCTAAGAATGTGGCATCTCCATAATACTCGTGTTCTTGGAGACATGTGGCAATAACTGCATCTAGAGCAAACTCGGCCATACCACCATTGTTGAAATAATGCTTGGAGGCATCCCTATTGAGACCGGCTACTATGGAAGAGCATTGCTTAATGATTCTTGGTTTGGGAAGTTGGGATTGCTTGATGGCCCAGGTAATGGTGGCGAAGCAGTTGGCATAGCCGATGATGAAGGGCTTGGCAACCTCTAGACGTAGCACTACTGGGAGGTAGTCGATGAAGGGGAGATCGGGGTCATGGCAAGGTTGGTCTTGTTTGGCTGGCCAGCTAGAGTCTAGTGAATCCGTGATAAGATCGTGGCATGAATCAGCTGTTTTGCTAAATCTAAAGGCAGTTCTTGGGCTTAAGACGCCACCAAGACATTTCCCACAGGAACACTTATTCATTGCTGAAGACTGTCGACTAACTTAGTGGATAGTGTGATGGAGATGTATCGACTGGACGGAATGTTGAAGGGTTTTCACAAGTAAAGTCCATGTCTCGCCCTCTTATTCCAAATTCAAGCTCTCCGCTCGGACGTTGGCGAAGTTGCAAGAAAAGAAAGAGAGAGGTTTCCTGGACAACCATATTGCATGTTGCATGTCTGGTATTGATACACTACATGGACTGGTGTATTAGAGTCGTTCTGGATTGGAATATATGCAAAATACAGCTTCAAACAGACTAATTCTCAAACAATCTTCCCATATGTCATCTGCTGAATTTTCTACGAGAAAAGACAAACAAAAGCCCACTTTACAACAATGCTGCTACTACATCGAAACCAAGAGACGGCAATGCGGCTATCGATGTATCACCAATTCAAATTACTGCCGTAACCACGTCTCAATCGCTCCAACTGAGCCACCGACTGCCGGCCTTTTTGTGCGCTGCCCCAGCGGAAACCATACCATCAAGATCACTGCCCCTAACAGTATTGAAAAACACTTGAAATTATGTCCAGATCTCATCAAACTCAATTCTCATAAGCTCAAACCCTACTACAAAGAAGCCATCAATGCTGGACCCCCTCTCCCTCACCACCACCAACACAACCAAGACACACCCTCCTCCACCACAGTCAACAACAACATCAACAGTCCACTCCCACCTGTACCACCTCTTCTCAAAGACATCATTGGCCACCAAGATTCATTTCGTAGCAGACGTATTGCTGCCACTATAGCTCTAGGGGAACATGGATTTCTCTCCTTACTATCCAAGATTGATACTGCATATCATACATTAGTAACAAACAGCACCTCCTCCTCTTCTTCTACTTCAATTCTCACCGATCGCAATCTATCCTACCACCCCACACTACCCCCTCTCCTCAATCATCATCATAATTCTAAGAGTCGTAAGAAAGCTCCAGATATTCAATGCAATTCCATTGTAGCCAACATGGCTCTTCATGGACTGCTGCTGGTAGATAATGATGAAGAAAAGAAGGGAGGAGATGAAGGACAACAACAACAACAACAACAACAACAATCCCCACCACCACCCTCTTCTTCTTCATTGTCATTTATAGAGTTTGGAGCAGGCAAAGGCTACTTATCTCTGGCATTATCAGATATATTCCCTACAGCCAAACATTATGCAATGATGGATCTCACTTCTCCTAAATTATTAGCAGACAGGTTTATGAGGCATCTCCCTATGACTAGAATCAAGTGTGACCTGGCTGATTTTGAACCCACTGGTATTAGTGACCTCCTTCGTGTAAATACTAGTATTAAGGGTACTACCACCACCACTGCTACTGATGACGATGACAACGACGACGACGATGATGATACATTATTATTGAGTCCTTGGGTAGGGTTGGCTAAACATTTATGTGGAGCAGCCACCGACCTAGCTCTAAGATGCTGCCACCGTCATCTCAACACAATACGCGGCCTGGCTATTGCTACATGCTGTCATCATAGATGTACCTGGCAACATTTTGTAGGCAGAGAGTTGTTTGGGGAGCTGGGGTTCAGTGGGGAGGAATTTGAATTGATCAGTATGATCACTGGATATGCTGTATGTGGACATGATGTTGGTAGAAGTGGGGGTGGGGGTGGTGAGAAGGATGGTGGTACTATTGCTGATGAGAATAATGCTCCAGCACTCCCACCTACTACTACCACTACTCATACTACTATGGCTGCTGTTGTTGTTGATGATGATGATGGTACTAAGAGCAACAGTGCTCTCCCTCGACCTCTTTCTGCTGCTCTACAGTATTGGAGACCACATCATACCATCAGTAGAGAGGAAAGAATGGAATGGGGATTGAAATGTAAGCGACTGATTGATGCAGCTAGGATGAAATGGTTGGTTGATAATGGATTTGAAGGACAGATAGTGGCATACATTCCATCAGAGATGGTTGGTGAGAATCAGTTACTGATTGTCAAGAAGGGAGAGGAGGAGCAGGAGCAGGAGTAGGTGGTGATGTGTGCGTGCATGCAATGTGTCCTTGCAATTAAACATCAATAATGGTTACAGTTATCGTCGTCTTCATCATCGTTGTAAGTTTTGCTAAGGAAAGAATATCATAAATGGCAGCATACGTTTTATCTTCTCAGAAAAAAAATATATATATTGTTTTCAAGTTGTTCTTATCATCGGATCGTCAAGAATCATATCTCATCTTATCAGCCAGAGAAGAGAAAGGGGAAAGAATAAACAAGGTACAGCAATATCATCATCATCATCTCATCAGAACAGAAAGCTATATATAAAAGGAAAGGAATCTAAATCATACAGTTTAAAGAAGAAGGGGGAAAAAATCAGACTCTAGGTGGGGTGGGGTGGAGATAAATAATACGGAGTTTCAACACACATACGTACAATTTAGGGGAGAGGGAAAAGACATATAAAAATGGGGGGGATGATGTAAATGTTTTGCCCCGGCACCTTCTTGAACCGGTGCATTCTCTAGGGGAAAATCTACAGATCAATCAGACAACAATTTCATCAATCGTCAAGTTTGGAATAATAAAAGCCAAGGTACAGATATCAAAAGAGACCATACATACATATGAATCAAGTGTGTGTGTGAGAGAGAGAGAGAGAGGCAACACAACACAATGACTGTAATATAATATCATCTCAGTGAAAAAAGAACAATCAATCAATCGATGTAGATTAGTTAGTTCCCTCTGCCTGACAGAGGCTCTCTCTCTGCTGTGGATGGCAGGGGGTGGCAGGAGAGATGACCCTATGGAGCCTGGCATAGTAGTCTGCAAAAAATGACGGGTTTTGATATTCTAATTGGCCCCATACTAGCTCTGTAAACCTAGGTTCTATACCAAATTGAGCTAGAGTAGCTATAGTTTGGGGTTGTGTCAGTTGTCTTTGCAGGCAGTGTTCGATCAGAATGTGGACCTGTTTGTGTTGAGGATAAGGGAACCGGGAGGGGTGAGGTGAGGTATGAGGTAACCCATTGAATTGGGGTAGGGTTGTGACACGGTTATCGGAAAGACTATGGGTGGCTGCTATGAACTGAAAAGATGATTTAAGCGGGGTAAAAACATCCGAACAGGCCTGTTAGAAACCACCTCCCTCTAAAATGCTCGTGGAGAAGGTCAAAAGCTATTGAAACTCTACTCACCCTCTGTACATCTTCTTTCTTAACAAGTCCACTATCTCCCTTGTTCACGGGGAGTTCTGGAGGAGTAGAAGCAACGGGCCTTACGATAGCACACATCTTGAAGTTTTTGCAGATTATGTTCTTGGAAAGGTGACCGGTTGACGGCTTAATAGACCACTACACCGTTTTTCTTGCACCTAATAATTTAAGTTAGGGTAAAAAGTGAGCATTTTTATTGGGTATTGAAATCTTATCACCCAACCCCAGGCATTCCTTTTCCCGCCAACGCCTCAGTTGAACTCCACATGAAAATCAAAAAAGTTCACTCAACTGACCTCCCCAAATGTACACTGACCATACCTTCTAAACCCTATCTATCTTATCTCTATCTTACTTAATAGTACATCGCCTTCCCTTTAAATCCAATCCCCTTCTTGTAGTTTCAAAGGAAGGTATTGATGAGACAGGTACTGAAACCCAAAAGAACTCAAGGCCTGAATCTCCGCCTTCACCTTGGTCTGCACCATAATCTCTAACTCCTTCACCCAATCTGGATTAGCCTTTACAAAATCCTCTTCCAGCAGCTTTTTCCCAGTCCTAATATCCTCCTCAGTCATTGGAAGTCTGCACTGTTGAGGGATGTTGAACCTGTCTAAATCAGATGGCCTCACCCCCAACCATTTAATGTCAGGGGTAGTGAGATTGGAGCTGTCATACGACATATTCATACTACCCTTCATATACACAGACAGAATCTTCAACCCGTAAGGATCGGAATCTACCAACGCAAGTACGGGAATCTTCAATGTGGATTTGAGTTTTTTCAAGAAAAGACGGGTGGCGACATCCGGCTGGCCTTTTGCGGTGATGATGATGCAGGGGTAGATGTTGTAAAATCTATCTTCTGCTAAACGCATAAAAGCAGCATCTTTCTCTACTAGGAGGATGAACATAGCATCTGATTCAATATGGTCTACTTTGTCAATATTAGGGGGAATCGCTTTACCACCTACACCCATACGACGGCAATCAATGGCATCCCCATCTTCCCTGAAAGTCAACCTCCCGACCACCACACCCTTTTCTGAAGCTACCACATTGAGGGAGGAGCGAGTGCAGCCCAACATGCATGCCAAGTCGTCTAGAATGGCATCACTATGGCCCTGGTCTTCGAAAAGCTTGACATCTGTGTAGAAAAGGTCGCGCTTGGTGACGTGGATGCGCTTCTGGCACAGCTCGTGGACCAGTTGGAGAATCTTCGTGGTAATGACAGCTTTGCGACATGTTGTCGTATTGGCAAAGGTACGTTGAGATATAGAATCTTTCAAAACGATACGATCTAGTTCTGGAATGTATAGTTGGTTGCCTTTGGATCTGCTGGGGAGATTGTAGCTGAAGCCTTCTCCTTTCAAGATGGAGGTGGCCACCATGAGAATAGCGGTTTCAACTTCCTCCAGGACGTCATCTGCGCCCTTGTCTACCACCTCTCTGCAGGAATGAGGAAGGTTGAGGTCGGAGAGGGTCATGGCTACATCTGGCTCTGCTCTGACGAGTGCACCGAGTCGTTTTACTTTTAACAAGACCTCCTATGTGTGTGAAGGGGGGGAGGTGATTGAGGGGGAGGAGGAGAGAAGAGGGAGGTGACGATTGTGTAATTGCTGTGTCGAGGGGAGTAGAACGTACTTCTACGGTTTTGATCTTCTTCTTGCTAATGTTATCGAGATCTTTGCTCGCTTTATTCTTCGACATCGTTGGCAATTTTGAAATTTCAATGTGATCAAAGTACTAGTATTTAGGCACTGATAGCGGGATGGTGCAGCTGATCGATTTTATGGACTGTGTTTAAGACTGTTATCGCGCGAAGAAACGGGTTTGATCTGCCACTAAGGATGGAAATGGGTGTTTTTAAATGAAACACAGGGGGGGGGGGCCGGGGCGGCGCTCCATCATCTCATCCTTTCGTAAGCACTCTCATCACCATTGCACACATGCTGCAGTTTTCTCCTAATCCACATGCCTTCTCACAATTCTGTCACTCGGTATCACCACAACAAAGTAGTTGAAATAATCCAGAAAGAAGACTGCAGTTAAAATGTCTGCAAGACAACCGCTCTCCTCTCTCTCCGTAACCGTTTACTCTTTCCTCCCATCCATCGCTCAGCATGCAGGTCTTGTCATATTAATTCAGGGCCTCACTGGACAAAATCTCACTTTCAACTTTAATTAACGATCTAGAACGAATAATTACTGACAACCTGGCATTACTTTGGCTTTTGACTGCGACTTTTAAGAGATCCATAATTCAAACTTGTGGACAGTGATCAGGAGCTATTTCTCAAATTCAACAGCAATTGAGCTGAGACGCTGTTCGTAGTAACGTATTACAGCAGGCAACATGGTGAAGGAGTCCCAAAAGGCGTGCGTAGTGCGTCTTGAAATGGAAAACTTCAAATCCTATGGTGGCCAGCAAACTATAGGTCCATTTAAGAACTTCACCACCATCATTGGACCCAACGGTAGCGGCAAGAGCAACCTGATGGACGCCATCTCCTTTGTCCTCGGTGTCAGAACTTCACATCTCAGAGGCAACCTCAAGGAGCTCCTCCACACCACAGGCCCCGCCTCTGACTCTGACAACAACCGCCCCTCCAGAGGCCATGTCACCCTAGTCTTCCAGACTGACAGGGGCAAGGTTATCAAGTTCCAACGTGCCATAGTCCCTTCCTCTGGAGATGCTTATGCCAGTGAGTACCGCATCGACGGCAAACGTGCCGCTTTTGAGGATTACAATAATCTCTTGGAAAAGCAAGGCATCTTGGTCAAGGCCCGCAACTGCCTGGTGTTCCAAGGTGACATTGAAAATGTAGCTCAAATGTCTCCTACTGACCTCACTAGAATGTTTGAGCATGTATCTGGGTCTGAGGCCTGCAGACAACAGTATGAAGAAGCAGAGGCAAAGATGAAGGAGCTGGAAGAGAAGCAATCCTTTGTGTTTGCCAAGAAGAAGCAGATCACCCAGGAGAAGCGCCAGAAAAGGGAGCAAAAGGAGGAAGCAGAGCGTCACATAGGACTGCAGAGGGAAATGGAAGAGATCCAGACCCGTCATTACTTGTGGCAGATTTATCATGTGGAAAAGGATGTCAAGGCTGCAAGAGCAGAGCTGGAGCATCACAAGGCCGCTCTTGCTCAGATGGAGGCCAGTGGTCGTACCAGTGACACCGGCGCAGAAGCAGCTCGTAAGATTCAGGCTGGTATGGCCAAAGAGAGACTGCTGCTAGAGAGGAAGATTAAAAAGAAGCAGTCAGAATCTGAAAAGCAAAACCCTGTTGCCATAAAAACAAGAGAACAGATTGCCCACCTCACCAGACGCATCCATGCAGGAGAACGTGAGCTTGCCACTCTCCGTTCAAAAGCAACAGAACATGGCAGCCGTGTTGCTGGCCTGGAAGAGCAGCTTGCCATGCTTCAACAAGCTCAGCAGACACTGGAGCAGGAACTGGCTCAAGGCAAGGCTCGTGGCAAACTCAAAATGTCACCAGAGCTGCTGAAAGAATACAATGACATCAAGGCTGAAGTAGGTGCTAAGCTGGCAGGTGTAGAAGCAGATCGCTCTGCTCTTGCCTCTGCCCAGGATGCAGACACTGATGCACTGGCAGCCATCGCCGACTCTACCGGTACTGTCTCCTCTCGCATCACCGAGTTAGAAAAGACAGCAGCTGAAGCCTCTGATCGCTCTGCCACTCTGGCAGCCAGCTCCAAGCAGATGGACAAGGAGCTCAAGGAAAAGACTGCAGAGAGAGAAAAGCTGCTCACTGAACGCCGTAGAGTAGAAACCCATAGAGAACGTCTCATCAGGAAGATTGAAGAAAGCGAAGACACGCTCCGTCAAGCTCGAGCAGATAGAAAGGAGAACGAACGTGAAGCCAAGATGACGGAAGCCATTACTGCTATGAGGAGAGAGATTGGTGGCGTGCATGGGAGAGTTCATGAGCTTGCCAGGGTGTCTCATGACAAGTACAAGCTCGCTCTTGCAGTGGCAATGGGTCGTGATTTTGACGCCGTCATTGTTGACACTGAGGCCACGGCCATAAAGTGCATCCGCTTCTTGAAGGAACGCCGCCTCCCACCCGTCTGCTTCCTTCCAGTCGCCACTCTTAAAGTCAAAGAGATTGACCCCCGTCTCGAGTCTCTTGGTGGTTCTGCCCGTCTGGCATTTAGTTGCTTGGACCCAGTGGACCCAAATTTGTCTAGGGTTTACCAATCCATCTGTGGCAACACCCTGGTGTGCAATTCAGTAGACGAAGCCAGACAGCTTGCATTTGGAGGAGAGAGTCGTCACAAGGTAGTGGCCCTCGACGGTACGCTGTTCAACAAGGCTGGTATCATCACCGGTGGTGTGACACAAGGACTGGAGGCCAAGGCTGACAAGTGGACTCAAAGGCAGCAGATGGAGCTGGACAAGCTGCTCAAAAACCACTCTCAGCTGGTCCAAGAACTCCAGCAGCTGCCTACTCTCCGCAAACTGACTGAGAACCTTCAGACGCTAGAAGCTGCCATCAACCGTCTGCAGAATGCATCTCAATACAATGCAGTGGACTTGAAGGCTGCTCAACAGAAAGCAAAGGAACTTGGAGATCAAGCAGCCAGCCTGAAGAAACAGAGAGACGCCAAGGCCCCTGATGCCTCCAGTCTAGAGAGACAGATTGCAGACCGTCAGAAGAAGCTCGATCAGCTCACATACCGCATCAATGAAGTCACAGACAAAATGTTTAGCAGCTTTAGTAAGAAGGTGGGTGTAGCCAGTATCAGAGACTACGAGGAGCGGCACTTGAAAGAAGCAGAAAGAGCAGCAGAACAGAAAGCCTCCCTTGCCACCCAGATTGCCAGGGTCAAAAACCAGATAGACTATGACAGAAGAGACGATCCCCAGACCAAGGTGACTAGCAAAGAAGCCGAAGTAGCTGCACACAAGGAGCAACTCAAACAGCTCCAAACAGAAGCATCTCAACACGACCAAGCCGCCAAGCAAGCCTCAGCCGAGCTCAGAGCCCTGAGTGAAGAAAGCAGCAAGCTCAAAGAGAAGATCGAAGAAGCAGAGGGCAAGGTGAGAGAACTGAAAAAAGTGGCTGCTGCTCGAGCTGGGGAGGAGGCTAAATTGAGGAGAGGGATGCAAGCTGCTCAGGCTGCTATCGATATTTTGAAAGGACAGCGTGCAGATTTGGTGAAGACTGCAGGCATGGATCAAGTTCGCCTCCCTACTACTACTCCTAGTAATGGTGGTGATAGAGATGGTGGTGGGCACCATAAAGCCAAGAGAAGTCGTCAAGCTGCTGCTGGTGATGGTGATGATGGTGATGGTGAAGGTGATGAAGATATGGATATAGACGACAATGACGATAATGCTGGAAGAGAAGCTCTTGGACCTTCTAACACTGCTACTGGTGTTATTACTGCTAAAACCGGCAGCACTACTAGTATTAGATTTGATTTCTCTACCTTGTCCCCCCAAGAAAAGGCAACTCTCCCCAGCAGCAGACCCGGTATGGATGCTGAGTTCCGAGCCTCTCTTGACGACATCCGAAGTCAGCTAGCCCGTCTAGCCCCCAACCTCAAAGCAGTAGAGCAGTACGAGGCAGTGAGACAGAGAGAAGCTCAGCAGCTTGAAGAACTGGACTCAGCCAAGAGAGAATTCAGAGTAGCAGCAGAAACCTTCCACTCCCTCCGCCAACGCCGCATCGACCTCTTCACCACAGCATTCCAACACGTAGCCCAACGCATAGATGCCATCTACAAAGAGCTCACCAGAAGCCCCTCCCAGCCAGGTGGCGGTCAAGCCTACCTTTCTCTAGAATCATCCGAAGAGCCCTACCTTCATGGTATCAAATTCACCGCCATGCCCCCAACCAAGAGATTCAGAGACATGGAGCAACTGAGTGGAGGTGAGAAGACTGTAGCTGCCCTTGCTCTTCTCTTTGCAGTGCACTCCTTCCAGCCAGCTCCATTCTTTGTGCTAGATGAGGTGGATGCTGCCCTGGATGCCACCAATGTGGTCAGAGTAGCCAATTACCTCAAGTCAATGACCAGAGAGGGTAAAGAGGGAGGGTTCCAAGGGATTGTGATTTCACTCAAGGATAGCTTTTATGAGAAGAGTGATGCTCTGGTGGGTGTGACTAAGGACGTTGATAGAGGAAGTAGCAAGGCTTTCACTTTTGATCTTAATAAATTCGACCCAGCCACCCCTTAGATATATGTAGAGAGATGATAGATAGAAATGATAGGAATGTGTGTGTGTGTGTGTGTAGGTCTCTCTCTTTAAATGGAGGCAAGCAGTAATGTAGATAGAAAAAGGGGAGAGGTTGTTATGTTTATGTGATATTTATAAGATTTGAGAAATGAAAAAACAAGACTATTTCCACTCCAGAGATAGTGTGTGTGTGTGTGTAACTGATAAATACAATAGACAGGAGTAGTAGTATTACAGAGGGAAGAATAATGACAGTAGTACTAGTGGTATGGTATATGTACATTGAATGATCACATCGCCCCCCCCACCCCACCCCACCCCCACCCCCCCACCCACCCACCCACAGTAAGTGACGAGTTAACTATTATGAGTTGGTGCTATTCACAGTCCTCAGCTTGAGGAGGAGGAGGAGATGGTGGAGGTGGAGGAGAAGCAGAAGAGGTAGTCATAGGATGATACACATTAATTTCTGCTGCCTCAATTTCTGCAATAACTTGATGCATCAATTGCACATCCCCCTCTTCATCTTCCATCCCATGTACCACAACTGTTTCACCACCACCACTTCTATTACTGCTGCTGCTGCTATCACTATCACCAACTACAAAGTATTCTACCCGACCATCATCAGGAAAATGACCACCATTCTCCAACCACTCGAACACCCCGACCATCCCTTCTGCACTGATTTCATGTTTAGCATAAGCTAAATTTAGCAACTGAGGCAATGCACTGCAGCTTTTACACCTAAATGGACTCTGTGGGGCTAGCAGGCCCAGTGCGTCTATATCGGCTCTCCAACTTTCATCTTTTCTTGGATTGTTCACCAGGTAGCCGTCTGCATCGATAATTCCATTCAACTGTAATGCATAGATAATGGATTCTGCTACTTCTCTAGAAAAAGTCTCAGGAGACTGACTCATTAGCCAGTCTGCTGTCACTGGTCGAGGCAAGATTTCAATGGCTTCTGCAGGAGTGCCCTGTGCTCTCAACGCTGCTAAATTCTCTTGGACTTTGGTAGCCGTATCCTCGTCTCTTGGCATGTGGACAAAGGCGGTTGGGGGGTATCTTCTTCCGTCTGATAACACTAGCCAATCAGGGTTGATTGTTCTTATTTGACTGACTACACCATGAATTTCCATGAAGTGTGGCATTAATAACGCGAATGCTCCACCGTTGCTAGCTCCTAGTACATATATAGGGAGCGGGTTTCCACCAGAGTGTGATATGTAGTTGTTGAGTCTTGGTTCAACTGAAATGATCATATTTACTATCTTTGGAACTAGGACACCGTCTATATTCCCGCGTCTAGGTCCTACGGAGGTGCTCCAGCAGCGTAACTTCCTATTAAATGAGTCCGGAGCTACGATGGCATACCCCTTTGCCAAAGCGATCTTTACTATTCTCATGTTTTCTGGGAGGCCAAGGCAGAAGGGGCATGCTTCAGATTCAGGCCAGCTGTCACTGCCAGAATGCTTGCAGCCGTGGAAGAGAATTAATAAGCCTGTGACTTGGATGTCTTGGGGTGGCATTTGATAGGCAAAGTTCATTCCACTGAGTTTGGAAAAGACAGGGCCGGTGGTGGAGTCGGTGGTGGTGCCTGCTTGTAAGGACATTCTAGTCGATGTAGCGAGTGATGTGTCGTTGTAATATGGTACATTGTAGTTGGAAGCGCTTGTAAGGACGAAGGAAAATGATAGTAAGGACACGAGCAAGAATTGTTTCATGTCACACATTTTAAACATTGCAACCAGCTCCTTTGTTTGCCTGTTGGCGTTTCACTGCATCAATTGGTGTAAAGGTGTTATGAATGCATATTGAATACGATTTAGAACTACTAAATGTTTGAAACAAGATATAGAAGCCAGGTTTTCAACTCTCAAGGTCCTCGGACTTTTGGTCTTCCCAAGTCGTCCCACCCACCACCTCGTCGCTCAGAACAACCTTGCAACCTTAGAGGGGAGAATCACAGTTCCTTCCAGCCTGTAACTGATGATCTACAACTGTGGTTGAGGTGGGTGATTTTTTTTGTGGGATGGCCTTATCAATGGAGTCGGTGGCAGTTAAAAGAAGGGCCAATAGTAATTTGTGCCGTCTTGGAGCGATTCCTGCATGCTGCTCGTTCACGGACGTCGACGATGTCAAAAAAGGGGAACCATTGATGGCTGTTGGTTCTTTCAAATCGTAATTCTACAATGCGATTCTTATACCAAGGACTATGCAAAAGAATTCAACCTTGGTATCAATCATGAACCATACACAAACGCTATAATCACCAGATTTAAACTATTTCGAAATGATGATTACTTTGCGGAGGAAAATCATCGAAGAGCTGGCCCTAACAAAACACCTATTATTTACAACTCACATATGCACATATGAAGATGCATCTCCTCATAAAACTCACAACAGAACCATTCCTCCCGATGGTCTCACACTCGCCGACTTTACTCCACCCTCTTCTCCACCACACTCCTTCCCCACCAAACCCACACACACCCCATCCCCTCGATCAGTCTACATAGAAACCTATGGCTGCCAAATGAACATCAACGACACAGAACTCTTATCCTCCATCCTAGCAGACGCAGGCTACTCCCAAACCACCTCCTCTTCCACCGCCAACGTCGTCCTTTTAAACACCTGCGCTATAAGAGAACATGCCGAATCCAAGATCTGGAATCGTCTGGTCCACCTCCGTGCTGAAAAATCCAATCGAAGGAAAACATCATCTCCTCTAGTCATTGGAGTCCTGGGGTGCATGGCTGAACGTTTAAAAGAAAGACTGCTCGAAAAGGAAAAGTTGGTAGACATTGTAGTTGGACCTGATGCATATAGGGATCTGCCCAGGTTGATAGATATAATAACAGGAGGTGAAGCTTCATCTGCAATGAATGTCCAGTTGAGTGCAGATGAGACGTACGCTGATGTAGTGCCATTGAGGAAACAGGGTGCCACTTCAGCGTTTGTGAGTATCAGTAGGGGGTGTAATAACCTTTGTAGTTTCTGCATTGTGCCATATACGAGAGGAAGGGAGAGGAGTAGGTCTATGCAGACTATTGTTGATGAGGTGAGTTGACTGGGAAGAGGTGGGCGGTCGTTAGATTTTTTGAAAATTTTGCGAGTGATGAGACATTTTTATACTTGAAATCCTGATATTCTTTCCCTTCTTTTGGGAGGAAAGAACAACGTGGAGGATTCAAACGATTAGTCTTTCTGATGCTACGTGTTTTTAGACCTTTACAGGTCCCATAATTTACCTGCTCTATGATATCTTCATCATAACCACACTCTCCTTCCAAATTCATTGCAGGTCAAGGGCTTGGTGGACCAAGGTTTCAAAGAAGTCACATTGTTGGGCCAAAACGTCAACAGCTACTCCTACCTCGCCCCAACTGTGCAACAACAGGATGTCAATAATACTGTTAATGATAGAAGAAGAAGAAGTGAAAAAGATGAATATAATTCATTTTCAAAATGGTATGCACCAGGGTTCACATCAGTCTACCGGCCCAACAGACAAGGCAAACTAGGTTTTGCCCACCTCCTGGATGCAGTTGCCTCGGTAGACCCAGAGCTCCGCATCAGGTTCACCTCCCCCCACCCAAAAGATTTTACCCAAGACGTCTTGGATGTCATATCTACCCACAATAACATCTGCAAACAGCTCCATGTCCCTGCTCAGAGCGGTAGTACCGCCATGTTGACTGCAATGAGGAGGGGCCATGACAGGCTGGCATATGATGCCCTCATCACAAGAATACGGGCCACCTTGCCTGCCGGGACTGCCTTGTCTACTGATATGATTACTGGCTTCTGCGGGGAGACTGATGAGGATCATCAAGGAAGTGTAGACTTGATGAAAAAGGTGCAATATGAGCAGGCATTTATATTCGCATATTCAGATAGGGAACGGACACATGCAGCTAGGCATTTGGTAGATGATGTTGCAAGAGAGGTGAAGATTCAGAGGTTGCAGGAGTTGAATGAAGTTTACAGGAAAGGGAGATTAGAGAAGTATCAGCAACAAATTGGGAAGTACCATCTAGTTCTGGTTGAAGGACCAGCTAAATTGAAGAAGAAGGAACTGGCCAAATATAGTGATGGTAATAGTGGTCACGTCGTTGATAATGATAATAATCACAACAAGATGATGTTGACGGGGAGGACAGATCATTTCATGAGAGTTATATTTGACGACGTACCAATACCACAATCATTATCATCATACTACTATTACTCTTATAATAATAATAATAATAATAACAGTCATAGTGAAGAAGGGATGGTGACGTTGAAACCTGGTGATTATGTTGCTGTCAAGGTAGAGGCAGCCACTGGGGGGAAGTTATATGCTAGACCCATGGCTAGAACAACAATGAGAGAGTTTGTTACTATGTATGGTAGCACTCTACCTTTAGAGAGAGAATGAATGATAGTGATGTGTTACATTTTGTATACATGTGTGCATTGCAAAATCCTACCTAAGATCTATTTAATACATTACTAGATTACTAGTCTCCTCCTCCTCCTCTATCCGTTTCTCTAAGCTCATCCCTCTCCATTATTGATGAACTGCTTCGTCTTTCTATACATACTAACATCAGCAGCTGCCCTTTGCAATGCCACCGCAACATCCTCCCTAGCAGTAGACACGACCAGCGATCTGATAGCAACTGGTCTTTCATCAGCAGAGAGAGTGGGGAGGCCTTGAGAGTGCAGCAGTGTATCTAGCTGGCCTAGGATTCCCTTCCACCCTGCATCTCCCAGTTCTTCGATTTCATATTTATCTTTTGTAACCATGGCTGCCTTTTTAGACTTTACTTCAGCAGAAGAAGAACCAATAGTAGTAGTATTGGTAAAATGTTGTTGAATGTGTGATGCTGATTCAAGATTGTTATCATTATTATAGACTGCTGCTGCTGCTGTGTTAATAGTATCCTTCTCCTCCTCCTCCTTCTCTTCTTCAATTGGTGATTGTAAGAATGGATTGATATAATCATCTACTCCTTCTTCTTCTTTGTCCCTCTCTTCATCATCTTTACTTTGAGCTGGAATGAGGACAATAGTGTCCTTTCTCTCCATCTCACCACCATCAGTACCATGATCATGATGGTGATGATGATAATGCATGGAGCTAGTAATGTGTTCCAGACTCTCTGCTTCAGATGCATCCTTCCTAACTTCGATACTGATAGCCATTGCTGCTGCTGCTTCTGTCTCTTGAGAGGACGAGGAGGAGGATAAGTGTTGTTGTTTCAATGCAGCTGCCAGCAAGGCTTTAGTACTCCTTCCAGATCCCAAAGGCGCATCATCCGCCTCTCCACAAGGACTAGAGCCTTCTTCTTTATTATGTTTATTATTGACTTTATTAGTGTCTGGGTTGTACAAAGGGATTGGCTGTTGCTTTAATGAGGAGGAGGAAGAGAGGGGGGAGATGGAAGCTGCTGGGTTGTCATGAATGACAAGATCAAATGGGCCGTCGTCTTTACTGATATGTTGCTCCCTCATTGGTGATGGCAATGGCAATGTCATGATCGTAGAGCAGTATGCAATACTGTCCCTGAGTGGGTTGGTACTGATGTTGATTTCTTCATTCTTCTCTGCCCAAAGTGTAGGTGGTTTAGTTGTTGTTGGAGAGATGATGTTGAGTTTTGTGTCTGGAATAGGGTGAGAGAGACATTGGTGAAGAGAGGAAGAGGAAAGGATGAGCTCCCTTGGATCACCTGGTAGTTTTCCTTCATTGCACTTCTCTCTGTATTCTATTTCATAGGAGAGCTGCTTTCTACGACGGAGGTAGACAAAGAGGGAGGTGGAAGCGACTCCAGCGAGGAAGCCTGCAGGTGGGAATGGGGCAGGTCAGGAGAGCTGTCTTTGAAGAATAGACAAAATTTAATCACTAAAAGAACGTCAACGCACCTAAACTCAGGATAATGAAGATACTCCAAGATAATGAAAGGTCTCCAAGAACGGAACATTCCTGAAATAAAGAGGGAAAAGGTCAGAGCCAAATTAGACAGAAACACATCCCAATTTCCCGGGAGACCACGAACAACTTACAGTTAGTACCCGTCTTTCCTCCATGATCATGCGTGTTAATCAAAATGGAAGTAAAATATGTACCCCTTATCTCTCTAACCCCATTATTTTGTATTTTGTTCATACAAGAGAACAGACAGCTTTGGAGTCGTTTCAACGATCCCACTCCTCCTTTCCACCCTCCCAGCACACCAAAAATGAGACCTTCATTTTCAGTCTGACTTCTCCTTCACCTATACCTCTCATCCTCTCTAACTACTCACCTCCACATTCTAAACAAATTATCAAAATGTTTGCCAAATCGAAGGACACCAAGGCTGAAACCAAGCCAATTAGGTTGAAGAAACCTCCAGTGAACAAACCATCACTTCTTCCCCCCTCAACCACCACCTCGGTGTCAGGACCACAACATCCACCAAAAGAAAAGCCCTACACTATCATAGACAAGATCTTGGCCAACTTGTCAACCAGGGGAGTGCATGGTACTGACACATCTATCATTCAACGCCATATTACTGCCTTATTAGCCTCTGGTATTGAGATTATTGATGAACAGACTATTGTTGAGTTGGAGAACAACATTGAGGATGCTGTTATTCGTGGTGTTGGCGGAGACCAGTCTTCTTTCCTTGAAAACTCCAACAACAATTGTACCAAAGATGGATCATCATCGATTACTGCTGATAATAATAGCAAAAGTGAAGATTCAGATGGTTGGAGTATCATCAGTGCTTATCATGCAGATCAATTCAGGCAAGAAGAAGCAGAACGAGGTGAACAACAGAGAAGACAGCAACAAGCTGTAAGAAACGCACTTGATCAACAAGTATTAGAAGCAAAAAAGGTAGCCAAGCAGGCAAAACGAGCTGTTTTGAATGAAAGACTGCAGGTTGAGAGAGAGATGCAAGAATGGATGGAGCAACAAAGACTGAGCAAGAGTAAAAAGATGATGGCAGTGAAGACCATCAAGGAAGAGAGAGAGCAGCAGGTGAAGGAACAAGGGCGACGCCGGGAAGTCGCAGCTGATTTGCAACTAGTTGTAGATAGAGAATTGATCAACCAGGTAAGAGTACAGGCAGATCAATTCATAAAGGAAAGGGAGCAGTACAAAACAAGAGCCAAACAAGGCCTTGAAGCGCTATTTTCAAGTAATGAAGAGTCAAAGTGTGCTCGTCAGGCAGCTGCTCAACGGGAAGCGGAACAAGACGTGCTGTACGCGAGGCAATATGAACAATTGCAAGACAGACTGGAGGAGCAACGTAAGAAGCAGGTGGAAAACATTAAAAGAATACAAGAAGCTTCTTCATCAATAAATGCAAACTTGGGACCTTTCCTCCCACAAAGGTTCATTGAACCTTCAGTCATAGAAAAGCAACAGGAAGCAATGGAGGCAGCTCAAGCGCTCAAGGACAAACAAGCCCAGGAAAAGCACGCTGTTGAAATCAATGCTCTTAAAGTTGCTTTAATGGATCAAATTAAGGCAAAACAGGCTGAAATTGACAAGGCAAGGCAAGAAAAGGCTGCAGATAAGCTGGTTGTTGAACAAGCAGCAAAACAAGCTGAAAAGGAGGCTGTTCAGAGAAGTATTTCAGAGGCTTTGGCTGCACTTGCTCTCAGAAAACAGCTCAATGAACAGGTTTATAAGAAGAATACCTGCAAGAATGCCAGTTATAATAAGTCTGGGGTGAGGTATCACCCTAGAGTCAGTGCCACAATGACCCAAACTGAAAGGCAGATGAATGCTGCTCTTCTCCGTCAAGCGGCCCAATCTAAACAGTGACATATGTATACTTTCTTTTTTAATTACAATCCAATATTATCTAAATCATCATCTTCGTAATCTACTTCTTGATATTGTTGTTCTTTTCCTCCTTTTCCTTGTGGTGTTTCTCCTGTCCTGCTCTTCTTGCTAGCACCCTTCACCCCAACATCTCCTCCTTCTCTTGTCAATGTCCAGTCCATTGAAATCCCCCCTTCTTTTTCTCCTTCTCTCTTCTTCCTCTTATTACCATCCATGAATGTAACACTAGTATCTGCTCTTCTTTGTTCTACAGTCCGAGGATCCCAAGTGTGCAGAGCTCTGCGCCATGATTTGAGGAGGCCATCAAACTGTCGTTTGCTGCACACTCTGTGTACATTAGGAGTGTTGGGATGGCGGGGGTTTTTCTTCTCTCTCTTATCTTTAGGAACTGTGTCTAGGTATGTTTGGTATCCTAGGGTGTTTTTGCCTAGTTTGATTTGTTTGAGACGCTGAGCTATGCGGTGAGGGTCGGTTTCCTGAAGAGGGGCAGTGGTGGCTGCAAAGAAATTGGTCGAGTGGGGAGGGGTGTGATCAGCTGGAATGCAATGGGTAGTTGGAGTATCTAACACAATCTAGTAATGTTTTGAAAATACTTACTGTTATCCTCTTCAACGACAAAATCATCTGTGGTATCCTTTGGAGGCATTTCAATTCAGATCAATGCTTTGTTTCACAGTATTCACGGCTTTCAAGACTTTTGGAGCGTTATCACTCACGATTACTGTTTGAATAAGTTATATTTCTGTCTTGAGAGACAGGTTCTAAAATATTTGAAACCCCGCTGTTGAGCCACACCGACCGTCTTGTCCAACCTCCTGAAATTTCTACTCTTCAAGAATCCACTGAGGCCGCTGTATACACATAGGTACAGTGATGAAATGTCTGTGCAAAGTCATAGAGATATTAAATGGTAGTGGGCTTGCCTGTATGTTGCTGTAACTGTTGCATATTGTTCATTGACAAAATCGAAGTAAAAAGGGGGGAGGGCGCACACATCTATTCATTTTATCACACACACACACACACACACACACACACTTCCCCCTTATTACCAGGAATAAATCTCTCTCATCCTATTGTGATAGTGCTATCCATCACCAGTCACAATCAAATACATAGGCAAGGTCACATTTTCTTCATCTAGTCAAAAAACAAAAGCAGACAAAAAGAACACCCAGTAGTAGTAGTATTCCGCCCCTCATATCATATTCATCATAATATTTCAAAAGCTCTGGACCTGTCAATCAAATCACTTCATTTTATGATTCCTTCTGTCTTCTTCTTTCCATACTATCAGGTGACTCTTGTCTGCTGCTGCTGGAAGGACGTCCAGGTGGAGGAGGAGGAGGAAGAAGAACACCAGCAGTAGCAGCAGCTTTGAATGAAGAAGGTTTACCAGGTGAAGACTTGGATGGTGATGATGATGCATCCCTGGGGGGAGGTGGTGGTGGTGGAGGGTTAATGCTAAGATCCCCGCTGCTACTGCTGTATGCCGCTCTCAATGGAGTTGGAGCGTCTACAGATGACGTGGACAGCATGGCTGCAATTTGAGCATCCTTCTTCTTACTTTCTTCCTCTAATCTAGCTAACCTTTGCTCTAATGATGATATGTCATAGGAGAAACTGTTGTTGTTGCTGCTGCTGGCAATGCTGGAGCCACTGACGCTGACTCCACAGCTAGCCGTTGTTGGTGGCTGGACTGATGATGATGGTGGTGCTTTCACCCCACTGAGAGGTGTTGTTGACACACCATTAGTTAATGCTGCTACTCTAGTACCACTGATCACTACAGGAAGTGTCGCAATGCCTCCACCACCACCATCAACAACTCCAAGTATAGATCCAGAACTGCTACTACTCATCCTCCTCCCTCCTCTTGATCCTTTAGTAGGAGATGGCTCGAATGCAGGTGCTTCTTCTCCAGCCTCAATAGCTGCCTGCATCAGCGCAGCATGCTTGCTTGCAGCTTCAATCAAGCTGGTTGCTTCAGAAACAGACATAGACATGATTGCAGATCCATTCTTGCCGTAAGACGTTGCAAGATTGGGCAGCCTGCCCATCAGTCGTTTCTTGGATATCCACGCGTCGGTGGCATCTTGTGCAGTTTGGGCAGCTGCAGCACCAGCATTCACCGTATCAGTCAGCATCTTTTCTAACTTAGCTCTGAGTTTCTTGATATCTGAAGATTTATCCTTTGCTTTTGCCAGACCCAAAGTTTGCATTTCTTTAGCTTGCCTGTCAGCCTGGGCAACTCGCTCTCTGTAGAATGCCGCCTTGGTGGAGAGCTCTGTCAGGTTGCGGAGGCAGGCTTCTTGGACCTTTTGGATGCAAGCGAGGAAGACAGAAGGGACGCCTGCATCAAACAGAGCACATTCAAGTTCTTTCTTTTCCTGTGCTGCAGCAGCATTACGGATCTTCTTTTTAGAGGCACTCAAAGAGCCAACTACCTCGTTGGTGAGAGAGATTTCCAGGGCTTGGACTGCCGCCACGCTGTGCTCTATGGAATCAGCAATAGAGACTGCATTGGCTGCAATATTAGACGCATTAGCTTTGATTCTATCTACCATTGCCTTGTGAGCTTTATCTGCAGCTAGCTGGCTCTCTGTTATGCTAATTTGCTCCCTTTTCAATTCTGACAGCTCATTTTCAAGCTTTGTGATGCATTTTTGTACAGCTGCCTGTCGTTCTTGTCTCATTGCAACATCTTTCTGGTATTCAATTCTCACTTGAGCAACTTGAACATCTACATTTGCAGTTTCAGGTGAGTTTACTACATCTAATCTTCTCAGCAGGGCTGCTTTGAATTCTCTCAGAGGAGCTAGGGCAGCTACTAATACTGGAGGGAGAAGGGCCGCTGCTGCTTCTCCTCCATCTGCAGCACTAGAGCTGGGAGGAGCAATGAGTGACAGTTGTTCATTGGCTGTGTTCAATATATTACTCCATAGCCTGGCTTCATCCCTGGCAGATGCAGCTTTATTTGCAGCATCTTGCTGTTTCACCAACCTGGCATGAAGGGCTTGAAATCTCTCGGAAGGTTTGCCATTCATTTCGGGTGGGATTGGGATGCCGTGGTTTATGACGTGGATAGCAGCAGCGAGGGCTCTCTTGGCATCTTCACATGGTGTGAGAGGGTCTGTGGAGTGCAAGGTGCCTAAGTCCATGAGGAGGGATGCGAGGTCTACAGCAAACGACTTGGGGACGGTGGGATGGGAGAGAGTGGCAAGAAGTAAGCCGAGCGGTTCAGTGTCGCCAGGAGTTGGTGCAGTGAGGTAGCTCTCAGCCAGGCGATGAACGGCTTGGCATCCTAATAAGACCGACCTGAACTCGATCTCTCCCGTGGAATCGACGTAGAGTTGTGTGCTGACAGCCTTTTGTTGCCATGAGGAGATTAGGGCAGATCTGAGATTTTGTGCGTTTTCTACAGCCTTTTCGAGGGCAATTCTCTCAGATGATGCACTCAAATCACCATTCTTGGTTGATTTGTGCTCAACTACCTTGACTTTGTGGGGTTGACGACTCACAAGCTGGAATTCACTAGCATTTGGATCTTCCTCCCCGACAACAACGACCTCAACTGCAGGTGTAGCTACTATATGTATCTCTTTTAATGATTTAGATGATGGCAGCTTCTTCTTTCTTTTAGTTTTAGTTTCTTGCCACGAATCTTTTCCATTTCCTTTCTCTGACAGCAAATCGTAGCTGTTGAAGACATTTGCCATCGTTCTATCGATACAACAACTACCTTTTATTGAGTTGACAAATTTCCTAATTTAAAAGACATCATCACGACGAAGATCGTTCAAATAACACCTTCCTCGACCCTCAACCGCCTCCACTTCAGAATCAAATCCCCTCCCGAAATCACTTGCTCTCTCCCCAATTCTTCTTCAAACCTCCTCCTGCTCCAACAAATCTATACCCAAGTCACTGAAATTCAGACCTCCAACATCACCATAATCATCAGCTTCCTCTCTAGCAGCTATCCTCCTTGTCTTGATATCTTCTTGGTTGACAAAGCATCCCCTCCTCCTGGGCCTTCCTCCTCCTCCTTCCTCAGCAGAAACAACAGGCAGCTCTTCAGGCACCATATACTTGTTTCCCTCTTTTTCCCTTTCCCCATACCCAGCCCAAAGAGCATACGTATGCAGCACTATTGAAGCAGCAACTGCTACATTCAAACTAGCTGTTCCCGGCCCGTATTGCGATATGTAGATGAAAGAATCACAGCAGGCAATTTGACGGTCATTCAACCCCTGGCCTTCATTTCCCAACATAAATGCTACACTACCTGTGAATTGTTTGTTATGTACTGCAATAGCACCGTCTATTATTTCTACTCCTATGATTTCACAGCCTAGAGAACGCAGGGATTGGCAACAATTCTCTAAAGTGTCGAATGACCTGACATCCACAAAACGGTCTGCTCCATGGCTGCCAAATGTGTTGAACTCTTTGCAGCCAACGACGCATACTTCCTTGACATTGAAGGCTGTTGCACATCTGCAGATAGTGCCTATGTTTGCTTTCTTGGATACATTGTAGACTATCAAGTAGCAGTCTTTGGGGGTGGAAGAGGTGGACGGCAATGTTGCGTCGGTGATGGCATTTTTATTGGCTTGGCCATTCATGACGAAGGGGGTTACTTGTGTGTACTATTGGTTAAAACAGAGGAGTTGGTATGAAAGTGATCAGTATCTTAGTAGTGGCTAGTTTTCAACATAAACAGGCTGGCATTGATTGATTGCATTTGGGGATGATTATCAACTATGACGCCATTGACCAGATATTTCTATCCTAACTGATTCGATGTGTCACAAAGAGGACCAAGTAAGCATACAAATGGTGCATGTATGTAGTCAAGGGTCTACCACCGGAAGAGAATTCCACGGCTGCTGACACCGCATTTTTGCCAGTTTGAAAAAATTCGGTTTGAAACGAATGAGGGCTTTGACTGCACTTGGGGCGTTAAAGAGGACGCGCGCTGCAATGTCACATTAATACATATTGTTACTTAATAAATATAAGAATCTTACTACCTAACCAGGCTCCTAGTCTACGCATTCTTCACAATTGCACTGACCACATATTGTTGACAGAAATATATAAACCTTACAATATCCCCTACATTTTGCCCTCAGTGACTCTAAACACAAGTTAACATGAAACCTGTGATGTTAAGATCAAGCGGGCAGACTTCCACCAAGCCACCTCCATTGGCTCCGTCTCTCCTTCTCCGCTCCTTACCACGACCCACCAGCAGTCGTCTGCTCCCAATCATTGCAGACTACTTGGACGCCACATCCAAAACCTCTGCATTTGAGCAGCTGGCTGGTAGATCAGCTATGTTGGCCACCTCACTTGCCCTTACTTTCGAGTTGGTGGTGGATGAACTTCGACAGCCAGGCAGCCCCCCCACTTTGGGGCTATTCACCTCCATATCATCACCGTCAATTGCAGCAACTATTGCTTCCATTGTAGTCATAATGGCTGCTTCACTTGCTGTTATGAGCAAGAAAAGGGGTGGTGCTAGGTTGCTAGAAGGAGTTTATGTGTCCCTTACCAGTAGATCAATTGGTGACCCCAACTTCAACTTGGCAATGGATGATTTGTTTGATGTTGTGTTGACTCCGTCATTCATTGAAAAGAACTTTGATATAGATGTGTAGACTATTTGATAGTTATGTTGAGAAAGAAACAAATTCAGAATGAATTTTTTGGTTTATAATGGTGATGGTGACGATTCTCTCTCTCTCTCTCTCTCTCTTTCTCTCCCTCTTTGTTATCGGGGCCCCCTGCCCTGACGATAATGATGACGATGGTGATTGATTTATATATCTTTTTACCTGTAGATGGAATGTACACTTAATTAATGATAATAAAGAGTATTGCTATTTGTAAAAATTAGTGTGTATAATAGTATCTGTGTAAGAAGATGATGATGAAGTTGAAATTCATTGAATGAGAGGTTTGAATCTGAGAGAGGGTGGCAGAGACATTAATTGCAAGGGGAGTTAAAGTTTGGGAATGTTGGGTTGTAAACTGGCTAGTCTTTTCGAAGGTTTTAGGAAACCCAAGCTGCATTGTGAAATGCGAAAGACCTATATTTCCTGCATAGAGTGTTAAAGCTGCGCAAATAAGCGTTTTTCTTACTGAAGATGTTGTGATTGTGTCACCTATTTTCGCAATAACATGGCATCAGGGCAGCTTCTCTTGAAGTTTTGGAACATATACAATAGAGTCGACAGATACATAGACCAGTGGGATGCTATTCAGGTTCGTAATTGACATTACATACATATTTCACTTCGTTGACACCGTCACCGACATTGCTGACTCTCAACGACAAATATCCCCCCCTACACATTTGCAGAGTCATTCCCTTTCTCTCCTCCAAACTGCAGTCAACATCATCCTACGCCTACCAGTAAGTATATAAGCAAGCACAGTTTTCGAAGCATATGCACTTCCCATCCCAAAGTTTTCCTCCCTTTTTCAACCACACTTTAAAATTTGACCCACTTTTCTCCCCTCCGCTTCAATCCATCCATCCTCCTCCTCCCCTAAGGCTCTATCTAACAACAAGAACTATGGCCCCAACTTATCATCTCTAGACTCAAACTTTCCTCAGAAGCTCATTGGGAAACAATTAGTAGTATTAGAAAATATTCTGGCAGACATTCAAACCCAACTACAACAGCTGGATGCCATCGTTGCCTCTCTTCGCAAAGCTCACAGAGATGCAGTATCATTAATCCAACAAGAAGGCAAACGACTGCGTACTAATAATAGTAGCGGTGTTTCAACGGCTTTATCAAAGTCAGCTGGGCCAATACCATCTATTGATGAGTGTCTAGGGTTTCTAAGCAGTGTAGGGGAGATGTATGGGGAAGAAGTGTGGCTGAAACGAGCACTGGTGGCCAAGGTGCATTACGAGGCAAAAGAAGATGATTTGTCAGAAATAATTGAAGCATTTGGTAGGCAGCCGTGTATAGATGTTCAAAAAGTAAAGGATGGGATATGGGTAGTGAATCAAGCTGCAGAGTCGATGGCATAGATGGAAGGAAGGGGAGGAAGAGAGAGAGTGGAAGTGCAGGCCTGTCAAGCCTGGCCCTAGGGAAGTGATGGCGGTGATGTTCAGAGTGTATAAAAAGGAGAGATCCATACGCATGTAATGTAGATGATTATGTTCATGTTACTATTGAAAATTCGAATGAAGTGAAGGGACACAGATTGTGAGAGTCGACGTCTATTTTGTGAAATAATAATTATAGTAATAATTAATCCATAATCATGCATAGGAAGAAATTCAATAAAAACTTCAACAAGGGGCCTCAATTACCTGGTGGATTACAACGTGAACTCGACATACATACCACACAACAACCCGCCAGACCCCGCAGCTCCAAGCAAGACCGCCAGTCTTCCCCGCCACCGCCACACAAGAAGCAACGCACTCTTCCTCCCTCCACCACCACCACTACCACCACCAAGTCCCACCCTCGACAACGCCACTCCAAACCCCAGATATCCTCATCAAACTTTGATAAACTCCTCCCACCAACCTTCCTCCTCCAATCCAAATCCAACACAGAACCCTCATCAGCAGCATCATCCAAATCCACCACCATCAACAACATTACTGCTACTACTACTACCCTTACTAGAACAGATCCAGAGGTGGAACTTCAACGTAAATTAGCCAAGAAATTAGGTTTGAAAAAGAACAAGACTGCAATGGGAGGTGATGATGGTCTTGATGATCTACTGCAGGAGTTGGGAGGTATTACTGATATCTTCACTGCCGGTGACGACGATGACGATGACGACGGTGATGACGATGAGGAGGAGGAGGAGGAGGAGGAGGAAGATCTAGAAGATATGTTGGTGGGTTCATCTGACAGTGAAGAAGATGAATCTGATGATGATGGTTCTCTTCAAGATTCTGAAGATAGGGAATCAGATGATGAAGAGGAAAGTGAGTCAGACGAGGAAGAAGATGTAGCACCATTGGTAATGAAGCCAAAGATCAAACAACAGCCATCACCATCCACTGCTATTGCTACTGCTAGTGAAGGAAAGTACCTCCCACCAGCAGCAAGAAGAGCCCTTGCAGCAGGAGCCATCATTAACCAACCTGCTACAACCACCAATGAAGAAGAAGAAAAAATAGTAAGAAGAATACGTGGCCTGATGAACCGCCTGACAGAAGCCAGCATCCAAGGCATTGTCACGGATCTTGCTAAACTATACGATGCAGAAAACCGTAGACTGGTATCAGATCAAGTATGTATAGAAATGCTAGCTGCTACTGCAGAAGGGCCCAGGGCAACGGAACGGTTTGCTGCAGTTGCTGCTGCGTCGATGGCAGGGTTGGCTGCTGTTAGTAAGACGCAGGAGATTTTAGCTAATTTCTTATCTAGGGTAGCTATTAGGTTAGAAACTGCTGCTGCTGCTAGCGGTGGTGGTGATGGTAATAGCAAGATAAAGAAGAAGAATACTACTACTACTACTGCTACTGAGGAAGATATGAAGCAATTGTCATCAGAAGATGGAGACTCACTGACATGTCACAATCTAGTGATGGTCATCTCGCATCTCTTCCTCATCAAAGCCCTCCACTCCGACATGATATTCAGTCTGCTCAACCACTGGAGAGAGCGATTCAACGACACTGACCTCACAATGATGAGCACCCTGCTTCATGGATGTGGCTTGGCCCTCCGATCAGCAGATCCAGTGAGGATGAAGGAGTTTGTTATTTCTATACATAGTAGAGCTGCTGAGGTTGGAGGGATCGGAAGTTTGAGTAGGAGAGCTCAGATTATGTTGCAGTTGGTTGTCGATATTAAAAATAATAGAAAAAGACACCAAAATAATACTAATAATGATGGTTCTGGGGGTACAGCAGCAACGGCAGTATTATCTCCAATGGTGTTGAAGTGGCTGAAATCTGGAAGAGTTGATGATGTCAGTATAGCAGGTTTGAAATGGAGTAGGGTAGTAGAAAAGGATAAAAGAGGAAGGTGGTGGTTGCCAGTGGAAGCAGGGGACATGGCTCCAGCTGCTCTTCCAGGGAGTAGTGCAGCAGCAGCTCAAGAATTGAATGCTGTGTTGACAGGTGGAAGACGAAATGGTGTTGCTGGCAACACTTATATGGATAATAGTAAGAGTGATGATGCTATTCTTACTGCAGAGCAACAACAACAACAAAATCTATTGGCTATTGCAGCCAAGATGAAGATGAACACAGATACAAAAAGAGCCATCTTCCTGGTAGTCATGAGCAGTGAAGACTGCATAGATGCACATGAGAAGCTGATAAGGCTGGGTTTAAAAGGAGACAAGGAAAGGGACATCATCAGAGTGACGATGGAATGTTGTCTCCAAGAAAAGACCTGGAACAAATACTATGCATTGTTGTTGGCTAGGTTGGTGGCTGGTGATAAAAATCAGAGAATCACATTGCAATATGCATGTTGGGATTACATTAAGGATGGCAGCAATGGTATTAAGGAGGCTAATTTGAGAAAATTGAGCAACTTGGCTAAATTATTAGCACAATTAATAGCAGATGGAACCACGCTGCCTCTGTCAGTACTGAGAGTAGTGGATTTCAATTTCAATTTTAATGGCGGTGGTAGTAGTGGGGGGGGGTTGAAATCTGCTAAAGAATTGTTGTTTTGGAAGGTCTTCTTTGAGCATTTACTACTGGAGGCAAAGTCAGATTACGACTCAAAGCTGGTGTTTGAGAAACTGGCTACTACTACAACAACAACTAGTACCGGTAAAAATAGTGAGAAGAAAAGTAATATAGAGGGGCTGAAGAAGGGGATGAGAGGGTTTCTGAGGAAGGTAGTGGGCCCATGGTTGGCTGCGATGGAACCTGAAGATAAAAATGGTAGTGGTGGTGGTATGAGTAGTGAGAAGTTGGCAATGTTATTAAAGAGGTGTCGTGCAGCAGAAATAGCTCTATTATCCATTTAGTTAGTTGTGGTCGTAGTTGTTTCTAAATAAACGGCTTTTATTTACACAACAAGTCGAAGTGTGCCAACATTGCTGCACACACTAAATTGCAGATATTGTAAAATTCAATGTCACATTCTTGCTGTCTCCATCACCCCTGCCAACCCCAATTCCACCCATCATCTCTCTCTTAATAATCACCTCCCCAGCTAGTTCGTCAAACAAACACACATCCTCAGATTTGCAATAATACACCTGGACCACCACCTTTACTACTACTGCATCATCATCATTATTATTATTATTATTATTATCCAATTCAATGCTAAACATTGACTCTGCAATACCGTCATCGTCATCACCTTTCTGTTTTAATTCTCCCTTCTTAAGCTTCACTTCCAAGCCACTCCAATCCATTTCTTGTACTTCCCATGTACTAGTAGCACCAGCTGTCAGGTGATGACCAGGAGGTAATGAGACACTCATCCTAACATTCACCACTCCTCCTCCTCCTCCTCCTCCCCCCCTTCCTGATGCATGAGTTGTCGCTCTAACTTCTATTCTAGCTACAACTGGTGGCCCCGCACTCATACTGGCAATACTACTTCGTATTAAAGAGTTGTGGGCAAGCACTGAATCTGGAGATAGCCTTGGAGGAGGAACATTCAGAAGATTCAAGGTAGATACTTGGCCGGTCTTAGAATTGTACTGCCGTATCAACCCATTATTTGTATCGGCAATAATGATGGAATTATTAGGACCTAGACAGAGGCCACTGGGTTCATTGAATAATGAAGTAGAAGAAGAAGAAGAAGAAGAAGAAGAAGAAGAAGAAGAAGAAGAAGAAGGATGCGTAATACTACTGTTCCTGCTGCTATTTGTATCTGAATGACCAGCTTCACCTGTTCCTGCTACTGTCTTGATAGAGTACCTACCACCAGTGGAGGTAGTGATAAGCTTAAGTTTATGATTATAGCTATCTGCAACATAGACAGCATTATCCTTATTGTTGTTGTTATCATCAGCTACCAACACAGCTAGAGGGTGCTGTAACAAGACCCCTCCTCCTCCACTGCCATTGCCATCTTGATCTCCAAATCTGAACAAATTATCTGCAAACAGAGCATCTCCTCCCACGCATGGTCTAGAGGTGTAGTTTGTTGTGTCTAATATCCTGATGGATGAACTTTCACTGTCTGCAACATACACTAATCTACCATCTGATGTAGCCGAGAGACCACTGGGTTGAGCCCAGCTCGTAGCGCCCAGAAAACCACCATTGCCTCCGTTTTTGTTTGCTTCAATGCCGTTGCCGCTGACGTTACTAGCAGTGCCGGTTGTTACGTCCACCTTCCATATTTGATGCTGACCAGACATTGCTACCAGCAACTCAGTACTATTACTATTACTAATATTAGTAGTAGTAGTAGTTTTATTTAGTAAAATTAAATCCCATGGAGAGTTGAGAGATTGTGTACTGCCAGAACCACCTCCAAACAAATCTCCATCAGACCTCTTTCCATTTCCCACTATTGTCTTGACCATCTTGCTGGTCAGATCAATGCTCCTCACTGCATGGTTCTCCGTATCTGCAACATACAAGGTATTGGTGGATGCATCAAAAGCCAGTCCTTGTGGGCGGTTGAAAGCAGCAGATGCATAATTGCCATCAATCAGGCCTGGACCGTTGCCACCAATCTGATCTATAAATTGTCCTGTTAATATATCTACCACAACAATTCTGTTGTTTCCAGAATCTGATATGAATAAAAATGACGTGTTATAACTTCCAACAGTAGTAATACTGCTCGCTACTTTACCAGGAAACCTCAGTGGAGATGATGCCACTGCATCGTCTTTATCCTTTTCCAAGGTCATAGTTAGAGGGGTAGTATTCAACAACATTTTATTTTTCCCTCCATAATATTCAAGAGCAGCAGTGACGATATCATCAACATCCTTTGCTTGTGTTTCTCCCACTAAAGTAGCTATAATTCTACGATGGGGAGACACTATGACGAGTGTAGGCCACGCTGATATGCCTACTTGCCTCCACATTGACATTCCCACATCATTGATCACTGGGTGTCTAATATCATATCGTAATACAGCACTTCGTACTGTACTAATATCTTTTTCAGCTTCAAACTTGGCAGAATGTATACCAATTATTGCAAATGCAGACTGCTGAGAATGCTTTGCTTCTAATGCAGCTAGATCGGGCAAGACGTGCATACAATTGACACAGCACAGCGTCCAGAAGTCTAGCACCAGTAGTTTGCCTTGTAAATGTCCTTGGATTGATAAAGGCGGTGTATTCAGCCATGATGCTCCATTAGGGAAGTCAGGAATGAGCTCACCTCCACCTCTAGATTCTAAACTATCAATATACCTTTTGAATGCTGTTACTCTACTTATAGTGTTGTTGTTGTTGTTGTTTCTAGGTGGCACTAAGGGTGGTTGTGATTGGAGAAGCAGCAGGTTTAGGACTGCTTTGGGGGAAATGTATGAGAGCGACTGCAAGTTGTTGATACACCAAAATAGTGAGAGGAAAATGGAAAATGGAAAAGGAAAAAGGGGATTAGATGTCATTCAATAACTAGAACAATTGCAATGATATGGTGCATCCAACCACATGGACATAATCTTCCACCAACATAGAATCTAAAAGTACCTTTGATAAATAATTCCAAGCCAAGCCAAGGTAAATAAATATACCAATTTGGATGAGAATGGGTAGATGCAGACTGAGCATAATATGCCTAACGTCAATATGAGAGGAATAAGAAGAAGGAGGAAAATCTATTTGTGGTATGGTGAGTAGGAATGGAAAGGAAGCTATTCCACCAAGACCAGCCAGCAGTTTCAATGCATCTTTTCTGGTGGTTGTATATCCAAATGGTAGCATGACATACTGGTTGCTGTGGTCATTGTCATTGTCATTATAACTTTCCTGTAAGGTGTATCAAATGGATGGAGCTGTGTGAGATATAATCATGCATGATGAGATAGATCTACACAGATGTAACATTGAAGCCATGGACTAGGAAGAAAGAAAGAAAGAAAGAAAGAAAGAAAAGATACCATTCAAAAACAGACCTCTCTCTCTCTCTCTCTCGTTTATCTCACACCTTTTGCTGTACATTTTCCTTCAATGTCAAGACATCCTCTAAACTAATGTCACCAATCCCTTTAAATATCCTATCAGGACCAGCTTCCTCCATAGCTTCCACACTCAAACTCGTCGTCACACCAATCACCCTCATCTTGGCAGCTCTAGCAGCCTGCACTCCCGCCACAGCATCTTCAATCACAACACACTCAGATGGAGGTACTCCCAGCTGCTTTGATGCAGCTAGAAAGATATCTGGGGATGGTTTTAGTTTTTCAAACGCATCAGCAGAGACTATGGTGTCAAATAAGTATTGAGGGATGTCTGCAGCGGACAAGTTGACGTCGACTTTGACTCGGTCGGCAGAGCTGGCGACTGCTGTCTTGAGCCCTGCTGCTCTGGCTGCTGCTACCAATTCTTTGGCTCCAGGGCAGCCTATGCCAGATCCTGGGAGGGCGTATTTAGTCATGTATATTTCAAAGAATTTAGATTTGCATTCATCTACATTAAAAGGGGCCCCATACTTGGTGGCAACGCCTCCTAGGAAGTTGGCTTCACCTGTTCCAGTGAAAGGAATGAATTCGTCTGGTTGGACATCTAGATTGTAGAGTTCCTTCATGACTTCACACGCCGCTTGTCTAGAGATGTGTTCGCTTTCACAGAGAACGCCGTCCATGTCGAAGAGAATGGCCTTGACGACGGGGGCACTGATGTCGTTGTTGTTGCTCGCTGCGAGGGCGGTCGGAGGGATTGATGATGGTAATCTGTTGGCAGTGCGGTTCAGTTCAGGGCAAATATGGCGCTTAACTAGTGTTGATGCATTATTCTTTGATAGTTTCTTCACTACTTTTCGCGTTTTAATGGTACTGTATGCTACAGTTTGCAGGTATTGTTGTGAGAGTGTACACCTGCAACAAGTGCCAGTCTTTGAAGCTGCCATATTTTTAACAGGTGCAGTGCAACTATGTTGACTTGATTGTATTGTACAGATGCAATTCAACGCAAAATGCTCTGCTTCAAGTGCCACATCAGTGAATTTCAGCTTCTGGGCACCCGTGTGAGGAGGGAAGCGCTCGAGCAGGTCAACGCCAGTGGCTTTTCTCCACACATACAAAAACTCTGGACAATGCACGGTAGAGTCCAAAGTTTAAATTAAGACTAACGCCAAGGATATACTTCTTCTACATAGAATAACCAATTTGATTCAATTTAATATGGCTCTCCTTAAGACGTCAATCACTGTGAGTACCTTGGAATTATGCCAGTAGGTCGTTTTATCACCAATGCGCTATCGTATACTAACTCTATATACCTTTACTACAGTTCAAATGCGCCCCATTAGCTGCTCAACCTCGTGTGGCCCGTCTTTCCAAGGCCTCTCGATCTTCCAGCCTTACTTGTTATGCAGCAGCAGAAGAGGACAAGAAGCTCACATTTGAGCCAAGCAAGCGTGCAGTAAGTCGATTACACCTATCATACCACGCCAATGCCACATATTTCCTCCCATTTTCCCATCCACCTACCCCGATCTCTCACCACATGTCCGCCATTCTCCCTCTCTTCCCAGTCTCTCGGTTTCACAGAAGAGGACTCTGCAGGTCAAACCAACATCTTTGCAGTTGAGCCCAAGAGTTATGTACAAGGCACTTCATTAGATGAAACTGCTGATGATGGAAATAGTACTACTTCCTCCGCTGCAATCGCAGGAACTGTTGCAGCAGGTGCCATCTTCTTCGGTCTTTCGACACTGCCAGCTTCAGATGTGGTCCCCCTTGAATTTGCATCAGAATACCGTACCTTGTCTGAATACAGTCAAAAGTTTGCATCTGAGTCAAAACCAACTCCAGCTGCTGCTCCAGCTCTTGCTGAATAATTAAATAAACTGCAGGAAATGAATTTTAGCACAGGCAGGGAAAAGAGAAGAGAGAGGGAGAGAGGCGGAATGTCGCCTCCCCCTTCCTCCTTTTCTCATAAATGAATGTATTAATATACCATGTTACTACCAATTGATTGATTTTTATGTCGCTTTGAGACAAAGATTTGATTTATGATAGATTCTTGCTAGATGAGTGTAAGCAATCACAGTCAGTGCGCCTTAGCAGTACAGCCCGAATCCCCAATGCATGCATATACTATCTTCTGACATTCCTTCCCTTCTTTCCTTTTCCCTTTTACTGATACAAACAAATTCCACCCCTATCGTACTATTTTAATCCAGGTAATGATTTCAGGATACTTAATTGCATCCACCTCCATGTGGGGTTAAGGACAAGGGCTGTCTATGTAGTTGTGGGAATGTTATTCTTATCATCGATTCAATACTGTGTGGGTGCATGTGATCAAGGAATCAAAACTCATACCTTTGCTCATCCAATGGAGCCCCACGTGCAGGAGGCTGGGATTGCCGTGTCTAGTCCTCCTTCCAAGTATGTAAGCAATCACAGTTAGTTACACCTCAGTAGGGAGATGGAAATGGAGATGCTCAAATGCAGGGGTGGAGGAAACGCCGTCGACGTTGCTGGGTTCAAATTGATGGAGGAAGCTGTGCTCGCTCGCCATAAAGTTTCATCTAAATTAAACTACAGCATTACTTCGTCCCCATTGTTGAATTGTTGAACTGAAAGACACACTACAGTGACACTGAATCTTAGAAAGCGAATCCAAAATGGATTTCGACTTGAGCGTTCTTGATGATATTGGAAAGGTTCCCAAGCAAGAAATTAACAAACGTACTCCAGGTTTAATTAACAGAAATGTAAGTTCCCGCACTGCTCAAGTCGAACACAATTTCGATTCTCCCAATTTGCTTCATAAGCTGACTCTAGGTTCATCCCAACCCTCTCTGCAGAGCATCAAACCATCTCTAAAATCATCTCGACAAGATTTCAAAGGTACGTTGCATCCTATACTCGTTATTAGCACCCAAAGCCACAGCTGAATCCGCCCCACCGACAGCACTCCTCTCCTCCCCCAACCTTCCCGCCCCTTATTTTGTATACAACTCCCAACCCATCATCCCCCCACCCCCCACCCCCCTCATACTCAATTACAGACACCAAAGCATCTCAAAAACCATCAGAATCAAAGGATAAAAGACAACACTCGCTAGGAAACAAACGCTCTGCACCTGCCGCTCCCTCTTCCAGCCAACCAGCCACACAAAAACCTCACACCCAACAACAAACCAATGAACCTCGACCTGCACCGCCTTCACAACAACAACAGCAGCAGCAGCAAGATAATCCTCTCAGCGATCATCTCCTTGCTAGTAAAAGACGACCAGAGAGACAAAGAAAACCTAGACCTCCCCTCCCTTCTCTGGAAGAAAAGGCTGCTTTACTGAAACAACAACAATCACCTTCAAAAGGAGCTGTGGCTGTGCGCAGACAACAGAAGGCTAAAGATGATTCAGAGGTAACAGATTCAGATGCTATACCACAGCAGCAGCAGCAGCAGCAGAGAGGTTCAACAAGAGCTGCCAGGAGTAAAGCTGCTGCTGTTGCTGTAGAGGCAGAGAAGGAGCCTGCTTCTCGAAGAGCTGGTCGACAGGCAACAAGGACGACACGATCATCTGCAGCCCTTCCTTCATTAACTAATACCACAAGTGCTGTTATAGCTGCTACAGCTTCTGGTACAAAGAAGGCTGTGAAAGTTGTAGAGGAGGAGGAAGGGAAGCCTTCATCAACCAGACGTGGCTCTCGTAATGAAGAAAAATCCAAACGAAAGCAGCGACAAAAGAAAAATAAGTTGGCTACTATTATCTCAGAAGATGAAATATCTGATCTGTTTGCCATGGATTCTGATGATGATGATGAGAAGAGCAGATTGAAAGGCAAGGCAGCAGCAGAAAGGAAGGGGAAAGCGCCATACCAAGCCATAGGAAATGAACTCGCCATCATTCCTCTTCCAAAGAGCAAAGCAGATGATGATAATGATGATTATTACGATAATAATTTATTATTGATGGGTGAGCAAGGCCAAGAAGGCCAAGAAGGCACCTCAGGATTTAAAATGGGCAATAGAAAGCTGGCAGACATGGAGGTGGACGTAACCACAATGTCACTGAAACAAATCATCAAAATACAATCATCTAAAGAGAGGAGGAGTGATAGGGAGGAGAAAAAGAGGAAAGAACTAGAGTTGGCTGTTGTTTTTGAAGAAGAAGATGAGGATGGTGAGAAAGAAGAAGAAGATGAGGAGATGGAAGCTCGTCCATCGACTTCCAAATTGATCATGACTAAGATGATGTCTACTAAGAGAGCAAGATTGGAGGTGATGACGACGACGACTACAACAACAACTGCTGCTGGTTCAATAGGTGGAAAAGTAGAGAGCACAACATCAACCAAAACAAGAGGCAACCTTGCCCTTCAGGTGCAAGTCGTTGATGGAGAAATGGTCCTTGACCCCCAATCTCTCACGGTCCAAGCACAAGAAGCCCCAGCCTACACCACCGTCGTAGCAGAAGAAAACCCAAAACTCAACAACTTGAGTTACATGAAACGCATGTCCAACGACCGATGGACTCTTCAAGACACAGAATTGTTCTTCACAGCTCTGTCACAGTTTGGAACTAACTTTACTCTCATCAGTCAGCTGTTCCCCGGAAGACAGAGGCGTCACTTGAAGAACAAGTTTACCCGGGAAGTGAAAGCTGCACCTGTGCGAGTAGATGCTGCTTTGAAAGCAGCTGCCAATCCCAAGGTTTCTATTGCAAGCTATAGAGATATGTTGAGTATGTTGAAGGCTGGTGGTATGGAATTTCATGCGAGTGATGATGATGATGACGACAACGGTGGGGGTGGTCTTGGTGGTGGGAATGCAAATGATGGACTGAATAAAGCAAGTCCTTTGAATGCAATGAAGAAAAGGAAGAAGATGGCCATAGTTGCTGCTGCTAGTGGTGTCAATAATAACAAGAAGAATAAGTCACCTACTAACGCTGCTCCTGCTCCTAGTAGTGGAGAGGAAAAGGGGAAGAAGACTGCCATCAGCAAGAAAGCACCAGCAGGTACTGGTAGTAAGATCAAGCAATTACAGCAACAACAAGTTTCCAAGAAGGCTAAACAGAATGATAGCCTGCCTGCCATCCAGGAAGAAGAACAAGAAGAAGATTATTATTATGCAGAGGAAGAACCTGATTTTGAATCTGAAGATGAAGAAGCCAAGGTACTGCAGAGTATGAGAGCAGCATCAAAGAGGAGGAGGGGTAGGACTGCTATTTTAGTTGATGATTGATTGATTGAAAATGAATCAATAATTAGGAATAAGATTTGACTGACTGACTGACTGATTTTGACTGTAACTTACACATTTGTTTTTGTTTTTGCCAAAGGAACCGAAACATTATCTTATTATTTTAGTATCATCATCCAGATGCAAGACCTTTCTAGAGAATTAAAGGAAAAAACACTCAAAAATAATAGGTTTGTCGAATGTTCATAACCCACTGTATGTCAATCTCTCCACCAAAGGGCTCAGGAGAGATGCACCAAAACCAGAGACCACAACCAGGAGTTAATCCAGACAGCCTGACTGAAGCAGCAGCATCCTCAATAATACCACACACTGCTGGTCGGGGAGAATCCCATTTTCCGATCCCTACTTCATAGGAGGTCTTCCTGCATGTAATTTCCCCGCCTATTCCTGCATCCACTCTTTTGGGCACTGAACCTTCAGTCCAAAGTAACTGACATGCCTTGATAATTTCAGGTGTTGTTGGATAGTCGTAGTGCATGAAATCATCCGACTCATTAGCACATTCCTGATCATCATTATTGTCATCAATCTCAGGCTTTCTCGCGACTCCTTCTCGTATCCCTTCGTATGCCTTCTTGGCCAGATCATCAACTAATTCAAAACCCTTACCAAGAATTTCAACTCCACCAAGTTCAGCAAGTAACTCACCAAGAACTATGGGAGCAGTATCTAGAACATACATTTCCAACCATTGGTTATAGTTTTGACTGGCTTCTAAAGAGTCTTTGAGGGTATATTTGAAACCAGGTGTAGGGCGGACTACATAGTTTGAGTTAATGGCCTTCATATTTTTATATGCATCTCCCAGCCCAGCCTCCTTTAGAGCAGTTGATTGCATACTTAGTTGGTTGACAATACTAGTGGTAGTTTCTACAATGCGACTTGACCCTTTTGCAGATTTAAGCATAGTGTCTCTCAAAATTGGATCATTAAAAACGGTATTAGCAAATTGTTCCAGCTGAGAGTCAAAAAATTCAGTGGCAAGGATATTGACACCAACACCAACTCCAGGGCCGCCGCTCAAAGTAGCTGTAGAGCCTGCTAAAGACTGAAGAAAACCTTGACCTGTGCCATAAATGCCACCCAATAAAGAGACACCAGTGATTTGAAGCACGTCTACCGTATCAGTCCACCATTTTGACTGACGCCATGACAAAAGCCGTCTCCTGGACAAGAGATCATTCAATGCGCTGATGTTGCCATGTCTGATGAAATCTGTGCAAATAAGATCCAACAACATAATTTCTTTGGTTTGATCCACCAATAATTGATCAAAAGTCAAATCTTTGACATAAGTTAGATTGCTCAAATGATCCCAATTCTGTTGAATCTTGTTGAAAGCTTCGGTCTCCATGACATCACCCAATATATGTGCCCAGACTCTCTGAGATAAGCCCCAGAACACGGCTGAAGGGCCCTCGCTACCAATAAGCCACCATATACACGTGTCTCTGGAGACTTCCTCCCCTCTTGGCCATGCATTGGGGGTGGGGTCCAGAAAGGGCAAAATGTGGTCCTTTCCAACAAACTCCCAATATGCATCAGATTCAGTACCAGGTGCTGGAGCTGGGCTGTCAGCGATGCCTTCAACCCAAATGTCATCGATGCCAGCATCAATTTCGTATGACTGTGATACGGTGGAGGGAAAGGGTGGTGGAGGGATAAGAGATGGGTCAAGTGAACAAGCAATTATCATTATATGGTGCGAGGATCCACTTTCGGAACCGATATCAAAGGGCACCTTCGACTACCAAGTATTCGATTTACTACTCTGAAACTCACCTTGAGAGTTTTTAGGGTTCCAGCATTCACACTAGATAGAAAAATTGCCGTGAGGAAACAAAGTGCCTGGGTTTTTTTCATCATCTTTCTCTATTTGTGAAGTTTAGTTGTGTTAGTTAAAGTGATCATGCTATATATCAGCAGAAATGTATTGAATCTGTAAGGATAAAGGAATAAATCAGGTCATTGAGGGATTCCGTTTAGAATGCTTCTTTGTAACTGCTAATTCAGCTACTAATTCTCCATACCAACCTTAAACGTGCATCCAATGTATGTACTATTATAATGATATGTGTATGAGTCGAGATAAACTCGGTTCTTCGTTGATCTAGCAAACCCGGGAGGGATGCACTCTCGAAAGCTCACTCTGGAGTATTTCTTGGACAATCCACTGGTCCTTCCCAGACTTGGGATTCAGGACATCAACCTTTTTTTTTTAAGTCTGCGTTTGTTCTAAATGTAACTCAAAATTCCTATTGTTTACATGATTGAAAGGGGGACTACACACGTCAATCCCAGCTCCTTTGGGTAAGCAAAGGTTGGTGGTTTGTTTACATGTATTATAGTTGTACTTTTTGTACACCGTGACATCTTTCAACAAGCCACATACAGCCAACACTCAATTATCAATGCCTCCATACAAACTCTTCTATCTATTCCAGTTCTATTAGTATTTGTCTTGATATGAGTACTGTTGTACAACAATAGCTGTCAACTTTTGCACACCACGCCTCTCCCCCTCTCCTCCTCCCCCTTGCACCCAACTCACCACCTTGAACACTCTCTTGGTACTACCTCCAGGAATAATAGCCCTGTTATCGATAGATGCAGACATATGTACTGCAAGCTCCTGACCAGCGGGGATGACTCCAGACATTGGCCATACATCTATTGCTACAGGACCACCTCCACCTCCACTACCACTACCATCATTACTGATCAAATCTTTATTTTCACCATTGTCAATAGCACAACACCACTGTGGAATGGACCATGGAATTATTCTAAACAATACAGCTTTATCTCTGTTTGCATTCTTGAGCAATACAGCTTGAGTGGGCATATGTATAGGATGCAATTTAGCCTCATTAGATGATAATGATATGGTAGCATCCTTGATACTAGTACAGGTGTTGCTACCACGAGTATAATATTTCTCCAAAATATCAGCACATATAGTTCTCTTCCTATGCTGGTCAGTGACTGGAAGATCCGCCTCCAAAGAAGCAAAAACAGGTTTGTGATCTGAATCTATAACATCCGGCCAACAGTCATACTGCAGCAGACGAACATGAACATCGTCTGGGTTTTTAATCAATTCTTCTTCACTCTCTCTCACATAATTAGGCTCTGCTGGATCTGGCGTTGTATACTGGGGCGTGCCTCTGAAAAAGATTCGGTCACACCAAGCTGGAATGCGTTTCTTTTCACTGGAATCGTATGCGGTTGGGTTGGAGGCACCTTTATCAAACTTGTATGTCGGTTTGAAGTCAATTTTCCCTTCCTTCAGTCCTTTAAACACCCTGCCGGCATGGATTTCTCTTCTCAACTGATCAGCTTCTAGTAGTGGCACCAAATCATATGCTTGGGCTGCCAATTTTACTGATTCATAGACGCCATCTATTCTGTAGTTGAAATCTCCACCCCAAATGAGAACTTCAGCATTCCTTGTGCCTTCACGTTGCACAATAACCTGATTCGGTCCTTCCCTAGTATCACCGCTACCATCATCAACAGCAACAGTAAAGTCAAACATGTCATCGTCAATGACTCCATCAGCATCGCCCAGAAGAACGTTATCGTTGTCATCATCAGACCAATCTCCACTGATCAATGGCTCTTTATTGTTATTAATATCTTTATTACCATCGCATTGCTTGGACTTGTTCATTGATGTGCTTCTACTGGCAGTAGTTTGTTGTTGTTGTTGACCATTACCACTACCGCCATCAATGTCACCACTGCTACTTCCAGTCAAAGCCACAGCCGGAGGTTTAGAAAACCTCAATCTATTAACTATAGTAGCATAATGAGCATTTCTCGCATCCACTGCTCCTTGATGAGCTGCAAAATGAGAGCACACAGCTGTAAATTTTCTTCTGTATAGAGTAAACTCCACTGCTACTGCTCCCTTGTTCCCACCTACTCCCAACACTCCACACGCTACAGATGCAGTCGCAACCTCACCAATACGCGTGTTCAAGTTACTTCTAGCAAACACCATCACCAACATACCACTCAGCTGTCGCAGTCCAATTTGTCTAAAATGAGGATTTTCTGCCCCTTCTCCACTACCCAGTGCATGTAAACACTTTTGGCTCCAAAAACGAGCATTCACATTGCCTTGTTCTTGCAATTTAGATGACAGTGCATCTTTGTACGCTGCCAGAGCTACAGACGTGCTACCCATCTCTACTTCTTGAAGGCATACAATCACTAAATCTTTCCCTGAAGCTTCTATCAATCTTTCTGATTGTGAAATACTATTATGAGTTGTACCAACACCTGCAGCAGGAGACGACGACGATGTCAGAGAACCACTTCCACCTCTAGACAATAACCTACTCCCAACGCGCATTCCACTATGGGCAGCCAAATGCCTGAAAACCTCCGCACTTTCTCCTGGCCTACTCTCCCCTACATTCCAAGTCACACACAGCATAGAAATGGTCTCAAAACTGACCACATTAGGTGCTTGCAATCTCCATTCCACCAGGGCATCCAGGTCAGCTGGAGTAGGGAGGTGGCAGCTCCATCCTTTGATCCCACCGTCAGCTGCCAGGGTGTACACTCTGGAGTTGGTGGTTGTCATACTGAGAATAGTGGCTGGGTGGGCACTGAATGCTTTCAGCAATAGCAATGCAGTACTACTACTAGTAGTAATAGTAGTAGTAGTAGTAGCAGCACTGGAAGTACCAATCGCATAGATGAGCAGTCTACCATCTGCAGTACCTACCCACAACCTCTCTCCCACAGCTACTATGGTCTGTATATTCTTTCCAATAGTACCTCCTGTACCAGTAACACCACCTCCAATGAAACTTCCCCCCACACCAGCACCACCAGCACCAGCAATAGAGTTGTTGCCATACCTAGATGGAGAGATGCTAGTCCAGCTTACCAATTTACCTGTATTACTATACTTTTCAATATGTCCATTTCTATATGCTACCCACATGCAGTTATCTCTACTTGCTTCTATACCTTGGATATTTCCCATCACCAACATTCCTCCTCCTTCTCCTCCTTGGTTCATTGCTACAGTGCTATTAAAGCTACTAAAAGCACCGTATTCCTCTTCTCCTCTTGGTGTCAGGTACTCCATTTCTTCCAATAATTCTGAAGTAGAGAAGAAACCCGACCCCTGCCTACCTCCTTTTCCTCCTTCTAAAGCCAACTTGTCTGCTGCTGCTTGTTGCTGCTGCTGCTGCTGCTGCTGTTCTCTTTCTCTCTCTTTCTGTTGTTGCAATGCAGCATCTCCACTCACTTTGCCCACCACCTTCATCAGGAATTTACCTGCCTTTTTGGCCCCAGCTACTACTTTCCCTCCTCCATGAGCCACTCGTTCAACCAGTTCTCTCACTGCAGCATCCGTGGCGTTGCCCCAAGATTCTTGTAGTGCCCTCAATTCTCTTCTTTCTGTGCAGTTGGGACGAGCAAGAATTGCTCCAGTTGTTTTATCTACTGCTATTCCTACTGCTGCGTCAACCACCATTGGTGGCAAGGCAGGATATTGCAATGGTGTTGTTGTTAGTGGTGCTGGTGAGATTGATGATGATGCCATCGACAGCCCAGGACCAGTATCTGTACCACCACCACCACCACCAGTGTAGCCAGGCAGAGTACCACTATCCTTAGCAGCAGGCGATCCAAACACATGAGAATCATTATTATCATCCTCATCCCCATCATCCTTATCTTCAAGTTGACCAATATCATCAATATAACCACTACTACTCACTACCTTGCTCTTCTTCACAGCCAGGTTCTTCTTCCCTTGACGGTACAGCGTCCCCAGAAATATCCCACTATGCGCATCCCACAATAATATATTCTTACTAGAAGCAGACCACATGACCTGACCATCAGTGGTGCATTTCATAAAGACTACTGCACCGCCGTGAGCTCTTTCATTGTTAGGGCCTCTCCTTAGTTCTCTGCATGTAGGAGCACCATGGTGATGGTGATGAGATGTGGTGCCACTTTTAAATAAGGATGATGATGTGTTTTCATATAATTGTTGTTCCTCGGGGGTCCAAATACGGATGGTTCCGCGAGACGAGGCCGTCCAGAGATCCCCAGATGGACCTAAACTTAATGCTGCAATGTGTCCCATTCTATGAGCCTGCCATCTATACCTCAATATGTGGCTTTTCAAGATACTAGTATTGTCATCACCACCAGTACTTCTACCACTTGCACTATTGCTACCGATTGAATAGGCAGATACGTGTCCATCATCATCACCCACCCACAAGACATCCCTTGCATCATCCCACATTACACACATCACCTTTTTCTTTGTTGTCACCGTCAACTGCTGACATGGCGCTGAATCTTCATCTTCAGTTGCAACTCCAGAATGTTTGGCTTGTATCGTCAACGACAAAGAATCAGATTTTGCGAGTCTCCTTGCTAATGCAGCTCGTCGCTCTTGTTTATCGCGGGGAGCCCCCATTGTTCCATCTGCATCTATATAGCGTAATATAGTACCGCCTCTTTCTGAAGAAGAAGAATAAGAAGAAGCTAATGGTGATAATGGTGATGGTAAAGAGGCAATTAAAGCCGCTCCAAAGTCACCATCACAGAAATTCCCTGGTCCTGCAAATAAACTACCACCCCCAGCTGCTAGGAATGTCAAGCTAGCTGATTTCTTGGGGTTTAAGGGAGGCAACCTGGCATCGAACGCTACCGGTACCTCCATCGCTGCTGCTCCTGCTCCCCCACCTCTTGATGATAGAGCGTTGCCTCTTATTAATGATGATGTCTTAGATTGATGTGGGGGAAGTGGTGACAGTATTGCAGATGATGTATGCACAAGTGATGATGATACACCACCAGGAGCTCCTCCTGTTTCTTCCACTGCTCTCTTCAAGTCCCCCAACCCAAACAGGTCAACATCAGCATCTACAGGAGGTGGGCCCAGATCACTGTCTCTCCCAAATGGTGTCATTGGCAATAAAACTTCTACAGTATTGTTATTATTATTGCTATTAGTAGGTATGTTGAGCATGGGTGGAGGAAGGGGATGGCCGTGATGTTGAAGCCATGTCTCTGGCCTCAGGGATGCTGCAATTGCAGAAGGAGTTGGCTCGAAACCGTTCTGGACAAAGGCGATTAATCTGAGCATTTGGGAGAATTTACGTTTAGAGAGACTGCCAGAAGATGGTGTTGTTGGTATTGGTGGTTGAGATGGGGCACCATCAGTAATAGTGGTAGAGCTGGTTGGTGCAGTAGGACGGGCGACGATGCGCCACAATCGACTCAAGTCCTCTGGAGCGAGGCCAGATTTAGGAAAAAAATTGAGTGCTTCAGAAGACGAGATGAATTCATCTTTATCTGTATCTGCAATGGCAAACCATTGGGCTAGCTGGGAGGGTGGGACACCGTCGACGGTGATGAACTGGTCTTCCTTGATCGAAGGAGGAGGCGGTGGTGGGGGTCGCCTGGTGGGGGAGATGCCGGTTTTTTTGTGCTGGATGTCACCTATGGGATCCATTTTGTGTCGTGAATGTCTAGTAGAATGATATTGATGACGCAAACTGGGGTTTTAGAGCAAAAACATTGAATTGCAATTGAATGATCAGTTAGGCTCAGAACAGAGGCCAGCATATGTCTTGATGATGTCAGCTGTCCATAAGGCATGCCAAGCGACAAAAAATAAAATGTAGATCTGCTTTTTATGTGCCAATCCACGGAAGGGTTTAGCACACTTGAAGAGACTAACGATACCCGCCCTTTTCTCTCTTGAATCACTGTGGCTTTCAGACTAGGGACTTTGTAGTTTGACACCTTATTCTTGATGTTTTCCACACATTGGTCTTAATTACATACATTCAAATAAATAGTTGTATTAAAATATGGGGTTACATAGCTTGCTTGCTTGATGATCTGCGCAAAGGGTGAAGATGGAGGGAGTTGGTCAGTGTCATGATGCTCTTTTCAAATTAGTACTGCCATGATAGTTGTCTCTCTCAACTACTACAAGAAGCCTCAGATCTACATTTCTTATGTCATCCATTCATGGATCAGAAGACCGTTGTGAGAAGAAATAGGAATCATCCTTGGCAAGAGAGAGAAAGAGAGAATGGGGCGGGGAAGAACAGCGGAATGAAGGAATGAATGGAGAAGTATTCCTTTTAGAAGGAAATAAGATAGAACCTACCGGTTGCTACGATGATATAGGTCACCTTGCTTCATATTGAACTACTTTCTTGGTGCGTTTCTTATACAAAATGCGATATCCACAAGTTCGGCATCTAATCACATCCCCTGCTTTGAGAGCACACTCGGTTCCACAGTCTCCGCATATGTACATGACATTACCAGTGCCTGATGACCCAGCTTGATTAGTTCCTGGGACTGCTGCCTGCATTGTTTATCTATCTATCTATTTTTTGTCTTGTCAAAATGAGGTGGGATTTGTCTTCAAAACAATACCTAGAGAGACTGTTTAGCTTCAATTTTTGTAACCCGTGCTCCCTATATTTAAAATATGCATTATTTTTGCGATATGCGTTGGCTATGGATGGTGAATAAGGCCATTTTCTAGTACGGAGCGGACAGCGAGCGGAGTCGATGGCATATATATAAACCAGGCAGTGTTACAGCATCGGGTCACAATAATTAATTGACAGACACCACTATCACTACCAAACTTCAAATCTGCTTGAATAGGTCTTACGATCACACAGACTTTCCGAGTCATTAGGGTTTTTCCAAACTTCAAATCGTGTTCCTACATTGGACGAGTTTGAGACTGCTGCGTTCATCAGCATAGCCTAAATACTACCATTAAGTCATCGTAGCCACCCTCAATCATCTGGATCTTCAACAACGGCCCCTAACCGCCAACAACACAGACAAGTCAGCCATACCGACAACTATGCAACCAACATCCTTCGCCAAGAGCACTCTCTCCGTCGCCGCTCTCCTCACCGCCCTCACTTCCTCTCAAGGCCTCCTCACTTCAGCAAGCAAAAACACTGATGGCTCCTACTCCTACAACTTTGCAACTGTCCCGTTTTTCGCTGAAGCCACCAAAATGGCCATCAGTTGGTACCTCTTGCAAAAACAAAGAGCATCAGATCCTGGCAGCGTTCAGATGACTAAAGACCCCAAGACAGTAGCTCTCTTTGTGGTTCCCTCCATTATTTATATGTTCCACAATAATGTGCAGTTCTTCTTCCTTAAGTATGTAGACCCAGCTACCTATCAAATTCTGGGAAATCTCAAGATTGTGTCCACTGGTCTGTTGTTGAGAATAGCGTTGAGCAGGTATTTGAGCAATCTGCAGTGGTTGGCACTCACTCTGCTCATGATTGGAGCCACCACCAGTCAGATCAACACAGACTGCACCCAGGGGGCTTCCAAAGCAACTTTTTCAGCCCCTATTCAAGGCTACATTTTTGGTCTGCTTAGTGCACTTTTATCAGCAGTAGCAGCTGTGTACACTGAATGGATCTTAAAGAAGAACAATGACACTTTGTACTGGCAGAACGTTCAATTATATGGCTTTGGTGTTATTTTCAATGGCCTAGGTTTGTTATTCTCCTCACCCTCATCCTCATCTTCTACACCAGCAGATTTTGGTCTCAACCCCTTCACAATGACCACCGGGTACTCTCTAGTCACCTGGCTGGTAGTTGCCAACCTTGCATTCAGTGGACTTGCCGTCTCCTGGGTCATGAAGAATGCTGATTCTATTGTTAAAGTATATGCCACATCTTTTGCCATGTTGCTCACTACTGCTGTCAGTGTTGCATTCTTTGGGTTGCAACCTACTCTTCAAATGGGGCTCGGTATTGCCGTCGCATCCATTAGCGTGGTGTTGTATTATGTGAGTCCACAGAAATTGGGAAGTGTTAGCCTAGGAGGCGTAGACAGTAATACGAGTAATATGAGAAGTGGTGGTGCTGTTATAAGCACCATGCCCAGAGAGAAGAAAGAAACAGAGGAAGGAACTAAATTGTTACCGAGGTAGTGACAGTTTTCCATATCTATCTTATACTATATTTCTAAACACACTTAATTAGTTTCATGCGTTCGAAAATTCAACAGTAACAGCTTCAATGAAGCTGATCTACTTCTATGGCATTATCTCAGAGTGGCAAAGCCACGGGTCAACAACACTAGTATCTATTAAATTATTTTTCTTATATTCCCCTATTTTCTATTCGAACACCACTACACTACCAAAATTTTATTTAATTTAATTACTAGGTATGTAATCTAGAACTGAACCCCAAGGCCTGTTTAACATTCTGCAATGTCGCCTGAGCCTCCTTCTCCGCCTGCTCTGCCCCCCTTGCCAATATCCTATCCAACACGGCAGAATCCCCCATGACTTCTTCATACCTCCCGTGTATAGGCCTCAAATGCTCAATCAATGCATCTGTCAATTTTGGTTTGAAATCCCCCCACCTCATGCTCTCCACCTCTTTTAACATCTCCTCAGTGGTCATCCCGGTCACACATTGATAAATGGTCAGCAGGTTTCTAGCTTCTGGTCGCTCAGGGTTGTTTAACTCCAATCCTTCTACAGCGTCAGTCTTGCATTTCTTTATTTTAGCGGCAATCGTATCGGGGGTGTCTAGGATATTAATGCGGGATAGATCACTGTCTGCAGATTTGGACATCTTGGCGGTACCGTCCTGCAAGGACATCACTCTTGCGCCTGCTGGTGGGATTAGAGCTTCTGGAACTTTAAACAATCGAGTGTGCTCGCACCCCATCTTCTTGGCCTTCTTTCCTCCGTATAGATAATTAGTTCTCTCTGCAATGTCTCGTGCTAGTTCCAGATGTTGTCGCTGATCTTCTCCAACGGGGACCAGGTCACTTTGATACAACAAGATATCCGCAGCCATTAGAACTGGGTAAGTGAGAAGACCTGTTCCTACTTCTTCACCATTGCCAGATTTCTTAGATTTCTCTTTGAATTGGATCATTTTCCGTAGCCAGCCAATGGGGGTAATACAAGAGAGCAGCCAAGTTAGTTCGGCATGTGCAGATATGTGGCTTTGTACAAAGATGTTACTGCGAGCGGGATCAATGCCACAGGCAAGATATAACGCAGCAGAGCAACGGGTTGATTGTAAGAGATCTGTTGGGTTGTGTGGGAGTGTAATGGCATGCATGTCTACTACAAAGAAGAAGGTGTCGTAGTCTTCTTGTAATTTTACCCAGTTTCGGATTGCTCCGAGGTAATTGCCAAGATGAAGAGATCCGGTGGGTTGGACACCGGATAAAACACGTTTTCTTCTCTCAATGGCTTTAGATTCGTCTGATGTTGATAAGCTTGCAGGCTCTGTGGATGCAGCAGCTATTGGAGAGGTGTGGAGGGTTCTAGATGGGGAGGCAGTGGTGGAGGAGAGGGGGCGGGTGGTGGAGAAGCGGCTGAATGCTGCTGTGCCTGCTAAAGAGAGACGACTGCTACAATGTAGCATTCTAGACTGTGTAAACATACTATATGAATGTAATAGCGTGCAGAAAGTTGCAGAATATTGAAATGTTTCGAATATTTATAGGCTTGGGGAAATGATTCAAAATTAGCTTGAGTCTCTGGCTTCAATTCCAATATCGATGAACGAGGTGGTGCATGTGCTTCTTTAATTTGATTGAGAATTTAATTAAACGTGTTGGAAAGGTAAGGAGCTGGGTAGCCTTCTCGACCCTTGTGGATGGATGGGCCACAGAGAGGGCGTTCATCACTGCTCGCCTCCTCCAACTTCTGGGTGGTTTTTTGAATTCTAAGATTGCATTTTTGCCAGATTATCGACTCGAAACACATATATCCAGTTGAATGATTGCATCATAAAAACAATGAATGCACTTCAGAGCACGTTAATGACGCCTAGACGACAAAATCATACCAGGAAGAACAGATTGAAACCACAAGCCTTGCGTAGGAAAAGCTCAGAAAAGAAGAAGGCTGCTAAAGATCAAAACGTCAACTATGGCACAGACTGGTACCAGCAAACGAAAGATAACCAAAAGAGGTTTAAATCAGTCAGAGAGGTACGTCTTCAAACAGGTCTCCCATCCACCGTCTCCGACACACACCGATCCCAACATCACCCACCCCCTTCCCCCTTCCTCCATACTTCTACTACTCCTACCCAACAGGAACTTGAATGGAGACGACAAGCTAATATAGAAGCCAACAATGGCAAGGAAAGAAAAGATCTATATACAGATAACTGGGATGGTGACGTATACAAAGGCAGTAAATTCAATGTCCTTACCGTCATCCTCCTAGCATCAGTAGTGGCGCCTTTAGCTGGCTTAATATTTGCATACCAAACATATGGTATTTTATGGGGATGAAGGGTGTATGAAGAGAGAGAAGTTTCAGATATATGTTGATGTAAATAGGCAGTTAAGTGCAATGCTTACAAACAGGGACACAAAGCTACTGCTGTCATCACCAACGCTCTCTTTCCCTCTTTCTTCATCTTACGCATCTACTTAACCATTTCAAAACCCCTCCCCCTTCTACAATAGTGTCTTTACCTTGGAGGAATCAATCTTCATCATCATTATCACTATCTTCATCAGCCTTGTCAGCAATAAGCTCGTCTTTCTGAGCAGTAGGGAAGAACGACGTCAGCGACTTCATTCCCTTGTTGTTCTGATCATCAACCTGCCCCTTCTTCTTGATATATGTATTCGCCAATCTATGCTGGTTCTCTTCCTCTATTCTAGCTCTAACTTCATCAAATATATTGTCATTAACCAGTAGGTCATTTAACCCCATGTCTATAAGTCGCCTATCTTTTTTGGATGCTGCTTCTACATCGTTGAATCTGAGAGTTCTGCGTTTCTGAGAGGCGGCGACTTTTCCACACTTGGTGGCTAGGAGTTGGAGGAAGAGCTCTGTCGCTTTGGAGGTGGCTCTAATGGCCTCTGCACTGACTCTATTGACGTCGGGGTCTATGCACATGATGCGTTTGACGAGGGAGGTGGGGAAGCCAAAGGGTGGGCCGGTGGGAGCAGAGGTGGAAGGAGCGGCACCGTCGTGTTGATCATCCTCCTGAGTGTCGCCTCCTTCTGCTTGCTCGACTGCAAGTCGTTCTTTGATCTCCTTAGACTTCTTTGCTGCGATATCTTTGTATTTCTGACGCTGTTCTTCGGTTAATTCCTTCCATAATACTCCGATCGCTTTGCCAATTGCTGCTACGTTTACTTTTCCATCTCTTTCTCTTATATCTGCTGTGATATTGGCACGAACGTCATCTGCGAACAAAAAGTACGCAGTGGGGCCACGTTTTGACATTGTAAGCCGAGAATTCAAAGGTTTTAGTTTTTGATCCTTGATTATTTCAAATAAAACCTACTTCTAGGAGTTAATTGTTAATAGCATACAATAGTTGGATATATATGATTATATTCAACCAATTGGAGATCAACTGGAGGTTTTATTTTTGATCCTTTATTATTTCAAAAAGGACAAAAAGGAGAGCTCATCAAAAGGACTCGGGAGCAACACTGGGAGGGGGGGGGGGGGGCTTAGGCC
>Ga0114919_10000080_pt1 | contig 53979 bp, 37 predicted proteins | sample BlataG_FD_88682 | JGI IMG/M metagenome (GOLD analysis project Ga0114919, IMG submission 88682) | Deep subsurface microbial communities from Black Sea to uncover new lineages of life (NeLLi) - Black_00105 metaG | ecosystem: Environmental > Aquatic > Marine > Oceanic > Sediment | place: Atlantic... | reverse complement strand
TCTTGAGTGCCGGGAGAAACTTGCTGCGAATCGTGTCGGCCAGCTCGCCACCCAGCGGCAGAATGTGCTCCTCAAAGGCATTGAACTTTTCTTTGGCGTCTTCATCAGCAGCGGCAGCGATGTACTTCACGGCAAAGTCCCGGGCCGAAGCAATCCAGGCAACGAAGGCCTCAAAAGCCTCCGGATCGGTTTCAGTCCGGAAGGCGAGAGTGGCGAAGGGGCTGCCGCCAGTGAACTCCAGCAGGTCGAGGGGCTTGCTGCCATCCCAGGGCAGGTTCTGGGCCCAGTTCCAGACCTCTCCGGCGTAGCCGGTGTCGGTCAGGTAGGAGTATGCGAGCCAAGGGCCGGGAAGCGGCAGTCTGTCTGCATAGCCGGCCACTAGCTGCTCAACCAGTTGATTGGCATCGGCTTCCGCTTCATCGGGAAGCTTGCCAGCCTTCACGAGGGCAGTAACGAGTCCATTGATTTGGTCGAAGTCGTCAGCCGACTGCATGACAGCGGCTGCCAGTTGCTTGCTTAGGTATGAGATGCCGGTCAATGGCTTGCCGTCAGCCTCCCGGATCTTCGTAAATGGTTCGGTTTTCAGCAGGCTATCACTGCCGCGTCCCAGGTTTTCAAGATGGTCCGTGCCACCACCGATCGACAGGATCACATGGTCATCGAGCAGGCCGATCGCGATTACAAACTCAAGTTCACCAACCCGGGTGAGGATTGCATTGACCTCTTCCTCAACGTCCAGATCCTCCACCGCATCTGCACTCACCATTCTCAGTAGATTTGGGTCAGGCCGAATGGTCAGGGTGACAAAGTCTCCCCTGCCGATCGTCTGCCGCTTGACCGCATTGGCCAGGAGCGGCTGTGCCTGGGTGAACATTTTTGCCGTCAGCTCAAGCCGCTTCAGTTGGGTCTCTGCTGCCTCTTGTTGTGTGGTCTGAAATCCCCAGACAAGGTCGGGAATGACAATGTCATCCGTATTCTCCGCCAGAGCTTTCACAACCAGCCGAGCCGTCGTCTCCTGCGGGTTGAAGTCGATGCCAGTGCCCTTGCTGAGCGTGGCTATGTTTCCGGCCTGCTGAGCCTGCTGGAGTTTTTTGAAAAGCTTCGCTGCCTGAACCCAGGAGGGGGTGCCGTAGACGAAGGTGTCGGTGGCGACCATGTCCTGCAGCAGGGCGATGGCCTGCTGATTCTCCGGCATCTGGAGCAACATTGCGGCGATCGTCAGCGGATTGCCAGGCTGTGCCTGCTGCTTGGCAATTTCTTCGAAAGCTTTCTTTACCGCCGGCAGTTCGCGGAGAGCGGCGAAGGCATTGCTGCTGACGATCCGGTCGTATTGCTCGCGGCCTCGCAGGCTGCTGGAGAGAAAGGCAGCATCGGCTGGCACGATTGCCAGGCCCGGCTCAGCGGCCGGTGCCAGGTTTGACAATAGTGCAATGAGGGCCAGCGGCAGCAGCAGGACGGGCCGGAACTGCCGCTGCGGGCAGCCCGTCGAGTATTTGCGGAAACACCGAAAGGAGCCGATCTGCTGAGACATCTTTGCAAGTCCTCGAAAAGAAGATGGGAGCGGGTGCCGGCGACCGATTGCTGCGGCTCCCTTAGACTATGCGAAAGTCGTCCTCTTTGAGAACTGGGAAGGCGAGTTTTTCACCCGACCCGGCCTTCCCCAACCGGATAAGTCATGCAACTTGGCCCGACGATGATCGCCGACACCTTTGCCGAGGCCTTCAGGCTTCGCTATTCGCGGCTGCTGGTGACAGCCCATGACGACTATTGGGCGGCCGCTGCCGCGGAGGCGGTCTGCGGCTACGGCACCAGTGTGATTGGCTGTGACGCCGAAATCGGCGTTGAGCGGCAGCTGGCGGCGAATGAAAGCCCCGATGGTCGGCCGGGCGTGTCGATCCTGGCGTTTGGGTTTGCCGCTGAGTCATTGGCCAAGGCGGTTGCCAATCGAGTTGGCCAGTGCTTGCTGACCTGTCCCACGACGGCCGTCTTCGATGGCCTGCCCGGCAGTGATGAACGGGCTCCACTCGGGAAACAGATTCGCTTCTTCGGCGACGGCTACGAGAAAACCAAGGTCTTCGCCGGGCGGCGGTTCTGGCGGGTGCCGGTGATGGACGGTGAGTTCCTCATTGAAGAAACCTGCGGGATCGCCAAGGGGATTGGCGGCGGAAATTTGATTTTGCAGGGGTATACGCTGCCGGCTGCCCTTTCCGCCGCTCGCCGGGCGGTTGAGGCAATCGGCGTCGTCAACGGCACGATCACCCCCTTCCCCGGCGGCGTTGTCCGCTCCGGCAGCAAGGTGGGCTCACGGTACGCGGCACTGCGGGCGTCAACCAACGACGCCTTCTGCCCCGGGCTGGTTGGTCGTGTCGAGTCTGAGCTGGCCGACGGGGTGGCTGCCAGTCTTGAAATAGTGATTGACGGCACCGATGAGGAGGTCATTACTCAGGCCATGGCCGCCGCCATCCAGGCGGCGGCGGCGTCCGATATTCCGGCCATCTCGGCTGGTAACTACGGTGGCAAGCTGGGCAAGTTTCACTTCCATCTGCATCAGGTTCTTGCGGCAGCGGGGCTGTCCGAGAAACCGTCGAGCTGACCGGTAGGGCAAAGGCTCCAGTGGCGAATGTCGCCTTTCTCCCACCAGTCATCTTTGGTACTTCCCCGGCTGTCCCGACGGATTTTGACAGCTGACGGAGGATCGTGCGATGCGCGAACGGACATCCCGGCAGGAGCTGGTCGTTCCCCCCAAGGAACGTTCATCGGCTCTGGTAGTGATTGGAGTGCTGCTTTGCGGCTGCGCGGGTTTTGCCATTGTCTGGGTTTCTGGCATGGGACGAACCGTCCCGGTGAACCACGTCCCCCAGCCTGCACCGGTATCGGCAGCGAGTCTGGGTGAATCAGCAGTTCACCCGAGAACCGAGCTGGATCCTGCTGAACAGGCTGATCGCTACGCCGCCCCAAGTCGCTTCATCCATCCGGAGTCAAGCCAGCCGCTCCCGGTTTCCCCCAAGCGGTTTCCAACGCAGCCCGCGTCATTTGAGGAGCCTGTCGAGCCTCCGGCAGAGTCTGAAGAACCGGTTGCCGAACAAGACGCATCAGAGGCCGACGAACCAACGCCCCCGGCAAAGCTGTCCCGGTTCTCTGCTCGCCAGATCTCGCCTCCCACCACCGAGCCTAAAGACAGTGAAAAAGTGGACGCGAAAGTCACCGCCCAAGAACCAACAACTTTCGCAGCCGCGCCAGTTCAGCCCAAACCGGCTGACGAGCCTGCTGATCCCAAGCCAGTCCCAGCGGCAGCCACCGACTCCCAAGCTGTAGAAGCCGCCGCTGACGAGCCGGGAATGAACAAGACTCAACCAGAGTCATCTGGCGAACAGCCGGCAGCGATTGCATCCGCCGATACCCCAGAGCCCGCGACAGCCGGTAAGGATCAGGCCCCGCCCGATCAGGCTGCGTCAGCGCCAGTTGTCCTACAGGCACCGGCTCAGAAGCCTGAGCCGATGCCACCTGTATCGACCAGCGCCCTTGCGGGAAGCCCGCCGGCAGAGCCGACAAAAACAAACCAGGCACCGCTTGCCGCAGCGAAGCTGCCAGAGGCAACGCCCGTTGCCCCCAAGTCGGTAGCCGAACAGGCAGCGTCGCTGCCGACTCAACCGGAGTCAGGTGTGGCAGCTGTGTTACCAGCGTCACCTGCTGGGCCATCAACAGCGGCCCCTGCGGGGCCAGCTCAAAACGCAAATCCAGCCGATGCGGATGCTGTCGCATCGATCACGCCTGGGCTATCGGAAGAAGTGATGGCTGAGGCTGAAGAGCGGCTGCCACCACCGGCCCTGCCTCCAGCACCGCTGAAGTCGAATGACATTGCCGCCCCTCTTGCGGTTCGGGCCAATCCCTTTGCTACACCGCGTTCGCCTGCAGCAGATGCCTTGCCCACGGCTCCATCAGAACCAACCCTGCAGCCCACGGCAGTCGCGGTGCCCTTCGCAGCAGCCCCGCCGCTTGCTCGCAAACCCGCAGCCGCCAAGCAGCCTGCTGCCGGTGAGCGGTTAGCCGATGGTCCCGGAGCGCCTGCCGGCGGTGCAACTGGTCAGGGGCGACCCGGTGTGCCGCAACTTGAAGGGTTGCAGACGCCGCAGTTGACGATTGAAAAAAGTGGCCCTCGTGACCTTCAGGTCGGCAAGCCCGCCCGGTTTGAGGTGACCGTACGGAATGTCGGGGCCGCCACAGCGCACGATACGGTGCTGAAAGATGCAATTCCCTACGGCACCAGCCTGATTGCAACCATGCCGCCGGCTAGTCCGGCAGGCCCGGGCAATCCTACGGGTGATTTGCTCTGGAGTATCGGTGAATTGAAGCCGGGGCAGGAAGCGCGGGTCGCGATGGAACTGATGCCCCGGCTCGAGGGTGAAATCGGCAGCGTTGCCAGTGTCAGCTTTCGGTCCGACGCGTCGGTACGGTCGCGGGTAACCAAGCCAGCCCTTGAGATCACGGCCGAGCCACCGCAGAAGACACTGATCGGTGAGGCGATGACGCTTGAATTGACGCTCTCGAATCCCGGCACCGGCACGGCGACCGGAGTGGTGGTGGAGGGGCTGCTCCCTGAGGCCGTCTCTCACCCAGCAGGACGGGAGGTGGAGTTTGATGTGGGCCGACTGGAGCCGGGCACTTCCCGGTCGATCACATTGGTGCTGACCACCGTGACGCCGGGCGTCCATGAGATTCGTCTGGCAGCTCGGGCCGACGGCGGGATCGAGGTTGCCCAGCGAATGCGTGCTGAAATCACCGCCCCGATGCTTGAACTGGCCGCCGACATTCCCAATCGGCGGTACTTGCAGCGGCCGGCCACCTGCAAGCTGAAGATGACAAACACAGGCACCGCGCCAGCCATGGCGGTAGAGCTGGCGGCTCAGCTGCCGACCGGCATGAAGTTCGTCCGAGCCAACAACGCCGGCTATTACGACGAGCGTACGCATCGGGTGCTCTGGAGTCTGGAGGAGCTGCCGGCGGGTGAGGACGGCACGGTCGAGTTGGTGGTGATGCCGACAACGCTTGGCCCCCAGGCAATTGTGGCGGCTGCCCGGAACCCCGCGGGCCTTGCCGACCAGTTGACGCACACAATTGAGGTGGAAGGACTGGCAGCCCTTTCCTTTGAGGTGGTCGACAGTGAAGACCCAATCGAAATTGGTGGCCTGACTGAATATGTGGTGCGGGTGACGAATCAGGGCACCAAGGCGGCGACCAATGTTGAACTGGCGGCGAACCTGCTTGGTGACCTTGAACCAATCGACGCCAAGGGGCCGGTGCCGTTTGGTGTTGAGAACCTGCTGGTAGCATTCGACCCGCTGGCCACACTTGCACCTGCCGACGAGGCAGTCTTCCGCATCCGGGTGCGGGGGCGGCGTCCCGGTAATCAGCGGGTGCAGTTCATGCTCAAGAGCGATGACCTCAAGACACCGCTGACGGCCGAAGAGATGACACACGTCTATTCGGACCGGTAGGGTGAGCTGGTTTCACGGAAAGCTCGGGCATCGGGCCCGCTTTTCCTTGGGGCAGCAGCATTCAAAGCCGAGGTTTGCACGCTGCTGCTGGTGCTGATCAGCGACAGCCTGTCGCCGGGGTGGCTTCAATCGAGTGCCGTTTGGCGAGGCTCGCGGGCGGTGAATGCTCGAGGAGCGTTGGGCGTATCCTCGCCCGCCGACGAGATCTTCACCGCCCCCGAGCCGGCGCGGTGCCATACAACTGAGTCCAACGTACTTCCGGTCCAGTCGCTTCCGCTCATGGCTTCGTCAGTCACACCGTGGTTGACGAGTGAGGGTTGTTGTTTTTGACTATCTGCCACTCGCTCGCCTGCCGTCGCGTTAAATTAAAGGAGTTTGCTATGGTTCGTGCCTGCTTTGTGGCGGTCCTTTTTTGCTGGTCGCTTGCTGTGACCGCCGCGCCGCTCAATGTCGTGTTCATCATTGCTGACGATCTGGGAGCGGAAGACACCACGCCGTTTAACCCGGACTGTTTCTACGACACTCCAAACCTCCAGCGGTTGGCCGACTCCGGCATGCGGTTCACCAACGGCTATGCGGCCTGCCCGGTTTGCTCACCGACCCGCTCTGCGGTGCTCACCGGCCAGTGGCCGGCGCGGACAAGAAACACCGACTTTTTTGGTGGCCCCAACCAGTTCTTTGGCCAGGCCTTGCCGCAGGGGTACGACGCGGTTTCGGATGGCTCATTTGGCCGGCACAAAGGTCGGCCACTCTGGCCGGCCCCTTACCTTGGCCAACTTGCCGAGGCCCATACCACGCTGGCTGAGGCCCTCAAGCAACATGATTACGCAACCTTCTTTGCCGGCAAGTGGCATCTGGGCAGAGAGGGCTCATGGCCGGAGGATCATGGCTTTGATGTGAACAAAGGGGGCATCGATCGGGGTGGCCCTTACGGAGGCAAGAAATATTTTTCACCCTACGGGAATCCTCGGCTGCCTGATGGGCCGCCGGGTGAACACCTGCCAGACCGGCTGGCTGGTGAGACCGCCCGGTTCATCGAACAGCAGAAGGATGGCCCGTTTCTCGCCTATCTGTCTTTCTACTCGGTCCACACGCCACTAATGGCGCCGGAAGATCTGGTGGCGAAGTACGAGCGGCGGAAGCGGGACCGCGGTCTGGAGGATGCCTTTGCCCCTGAGCCGCCCCGGCAGAACCGGACGGTGCAGGCGCACGCCGTTTATGGGGGGATGGTCGAGGCGATGGATGCGGCTGTCGGCAAGGTACTTGATGCCCTCGAGCAGCACGGCGTTGCTGACCATACGCTGGTGATTTTCACCTCAGACAATGGTGGACTTTCAACCTCCGAGGGCTCTCCTACGTCGAACCTGCCGTTCCGGGCAGGCAAGGGCTGGCTCTACGAAGGAGGCATTCGTGAACCGGTGATTGTGAGGCTCCCCGGCGTGACCAAGCCAGGCAGTTCATCAAGCTGGCCGGTCACCTCCACCGACTACTTTCCCACGATTCTCGAGGCGGCCGGCCTGCCGCTGCGACCTGAGCAGCATTGCGATGGCGTCTCCTTTCTGGCTGCGGTCAAAGAGCCCGCTGGTGAGCAGCCCGACCGGCCACTGTTCTGGCACTATCCCCACTGGGGCAACCAGGGGGGCACGCCGGGCGCCGCGGTGCGGCTGGGAGACTGGAAGCTGATTGAGTGGTACTGGGGCAAGGATCGGGAACTGTTCAACCTGGCGGTTGATCCCGGCGAGCAGACCAATCTGGCGGGTAGTGAGCCGGCAAAATTGCAGGAGCTTCAAACGCTGCTCGATGATTTCCGCGCTGATACCGCGGCGATCATGCCTGCGGTCAATCCGACTCCACAGCAGCCGTTTGACAAGTGGTGACCATCGGGCTCGAACGGGGCCGGCCGCAGACCAGAATGTCGCCACCGACCTGACGAACAGTCTCCAGTGTCAGCTCTGGAAGGGTGGCTGGGAGCCGCGGCAACGACAGCGGCTCGCCGCCGGAGTGCCGGGGGGCAATGAATGCCCAAACCTCGTCGATCACACCGGCGTCAAAGCAGGTTTTGAGCACCGTAGAGCCACCCTCGATTAGCAGATTGGTCAGCTGCCGCCGGCCAAGTTCCTGCAGGACTCCTTTGACCATTTCAGCAGGGTCAGCTGTCTGACTCTGCCAGATGTCGCAGCCGGCCTGTTTGAGGGAGGCGATTTGCTGAGGCGGTGCCTGCGGCCCAACCGCGATGAGCAGCGGCGCTTCGGAGGCCGTCTGAACCAGCCGCGATGCCAGCGGCAGCCGGGCGGTGCGATCGAGGACCACCCGCAGCAGTGATCGCGGTCCGGGCGGCCGGCAAGTCAGCAGTGGGTCGTCGGCCAAGGCGGTGCCGATCCCGACCAGGATGGCATCAACCCGCCGCCTGAGCTCATGCACCAGCGCCCGGGAGTCGGGGGATGAAATCCAGCGATGACCGGTTGCGGAACCTTCCTGCCCAGGTTCTGCAGGGGGCAGGGCCAGGCAGCCGTCGAGGGTCATCGCCCACTTGGCGATCACCCACGGCTGGCCGGTTGTCACGAGCTTGCGGAAGGGGGCCGTCAGCCTCACGGCCTCGGCCTCGAGCAGACCGCAGTCGACCTGAATGCCTGCCTGCCGCAGGACTGCAATGCCCCGCCCGGCCACGACGGGGTTGGGATCACCCGCGGCCACCACCACCCGGCTGATCCCGGCCGCCAGAATCGCCTCGGTGCAGGGGGGTGTCTTGCCCTGGTGGCAACAGGGCTCGAGGGTGACGCAGAGGGTCGCGTTGCGGGCAGCATTGCCCGCCGCTGCCAGGGCGTTGACTTCAGCATGCGGACCACCAAACGCCTCATGCCAGCCCGCTCCCAAGATCTTTCCGGACGCATCGGCAACGACCGCGCCGACCATGGGGTTCGGCTCGACCAGTCCCTCGCCACGGCGGGCCAGCTCAAGGGCACGCCGCATGAGTGACGTCTCGACCGACGAGAAACTCGGTGCTTGATAGTGGGTGGTCACGGTGTCCAGATCGCCGGCTTTTCGCCACCGCCGGCTGACTCGCTGCCCGGGGTCCAGAGCTTGCCGGGTTGGGCGGCTGGAGTTGCCGCCGCCGGCCCAGCCGGAACGCCACCAGCTGCAGGAGGCACGCCTGCAGCACTGGCTGCCGCCAATGCGTTGACGTCGATGCCGGCCTCCATCAGCACCTGGGCAACCCCATTGGCAACTCGGGGGTTCTGTCCGTGGAGCCGACGGATGCGTTCCATCACCTGCATGAAGGCCGGCTGGTCGCCCCGCTGCAGCTGAATCCGTAGTTCGGCCACATCGAGCATGCCCTCGTCGGCCTGCATCGTCTTGGCCAGTCCGCGGATCTTCGTGAGGATTTCCAGCCGCTTGGTGGTGGTCCGGGCCCGAGCCTCAAGGACGCCCAGCGCCTGCCAGCGGTCGGGATCGGTGATGGCTTCTCGAGAAAGCAGTGCCTCAGCAACCCGTTCAGCGGTGAGGCTGTAGCCGACATCGGCGGCTGCCAGCAGCATGCCGCGGAGGTGATCGAGTTCAACCGTTGCGAAGTTGAGGCGGAGCCACCGTTGCGGTGGCAGTTCGCCGAGCGGCGCAGCCGCTTCGAGCGGCTCTGGAGCTGGGAGGCCGACCGCGGTTCGGAGCTCTGGCCAGATGTCACGGCCGGCCGGAATCAGCTCGGTCGCTTCGGCATCGTTGACAATCGCTTCGACCCGCCGCCGCGACTCGCCACCGGCGGCCACGGCATCTCGCGGCGTCTTGCCCAGCAGTTCGGGCAGGGCGGTGTCGGGCCACTGAGTGATGAACCGCCGGGCGACATGTGCCTGCTGTTCGGCCAGCAGCGTGTCGATCGGAGCGTCTTCACCGGCTGCTGGCGGTGCTGCTGGCGGCGGCGGGGGGACCAGCTTGAACTGCGCACCGGCCAGGTAATTCATGGGGGTGGCCGAGGGCAGGCCGAGAGGCTGTTCCGCCTCTTCCAGGCTGCAGTGCAGTGGCGTTTCCACCAGCGGCTTGGCTTCAGTGACATCTGGCGCGAGACCCTGCAGCGTCACCTCGGCATCGCGGTCGGTCTGCTTGCCATGGATCAGGATCGAGGCGAGCAGCCGCTGACCGGCGTCGTCGCCCTCGGAATCCCCGTAGACCCGCCAGCTCGAGCGGGGCGGCACTGCTCCGCGTGAGACCCAGCGGGACCGATCGACCGGGCTGGCCTCGAAGTGCTCATTCTTGCGGAGGGCGTCTTCCAAGAGGTCGAGGTCACCGTCGAGTGTGGCCCGCAGCACCTTGTAGCGAATCACCGGGGAACGTTCCGGGTTGGCTTGGCTTTCGAGCACGACCGCGCGGCCGGTGGCTTCGACTGCCTCATCAGAGCCGGCAGGATCTCCTGAGGCAGCCCGTCGTTCCGCAACGTTCAGCCAGGCTTCTGCCGCTTCCAGCGGCCGGGCGAGCCGCTCACAGAGCAGGGCGATGTTCGTGAAGACGGCGGCATTGTCGCCGGCGACGCCCTTGAGGCTGTTGAAGGTTTTTAACGCCTTGGAAAGCTTCCACGCCCCGGCGTGCTTGAGCGCGGTGTCGAACTCAAACCGCCACGGGGATTCGTCCGGTGTCGTGGCCAGGGGTACCCTGATCCGCAACGCTGGCGGCGGCCCGGACGAGAGAAACGTTTCGGCCAGATATCCCCGCTCTTCTTCAGAGCCCAGCGACTTTTCCGTCAGCCATTCAATCGTTGACTCGGCCAGGCCGAACTGGCCCACCTGCGACGCCACCTGCACCAGCGTCATGGCGATTCGGGTGAGATCGTCGGGAATCTCATCACTGGCTACTTCCCGCGCGCGGTCAAACAGACTGGCCGCCTCCTGCATGTTGTCGTTGAGGGCAGCGGTGACCGCGGCGTGACCGAGAGCCAGCGGGTTGTCGGGATAGGCGTCGAGGAAGGCCCGGCTGGTGACGGCGGCGTCGTTGAACTTCTTCGCAGCCAGTTCCAGCTTGGTACGGGTCGCGAGCAGGCAGGCCTTGCCGGGGTGCTTGTCGCTCAGCCGCACCACTTGTTCGAGGGCCGCCTGAATCTGCTCACCCTCAACGAGCCGGTCGAGCTGCTCGAGATCACCGAGTAGTTCATGGCAGCAGAACTTGATCTTTTTGCCGGTTCCTCCGGGGCAGGGGGAGTATGGATCGAGCGGCATGAAGGGGCTCCTTTTCCGGGCTCAACCGGATGTGCGGGCAAGGCGTCGTGTTCAGCCCAGTACCTTACCAGAGCCAGCCCGCGGCCGGAATTGACTGATCGCTTCGACCGGTTGAAGTGGGCTGCCGGAGTGGTGATACTGGTGGGGCGTTACGCAGGTCAGGCGGCAGTGGCAGACCTCAAGCGGTTCGCTCCCCAAACCGACAGGCCGCCATGCGTCAGCCTCGCATTGCGATCATCGATCCAGCCGGCCCCACCGGTCTTGCCTACGGCAGACTTGTCGCTCGGCTCCAGCCGCTTGAGGTGCAGCAGGCTGCGACAGTTGCCGCCGGTGTCAAGCTGCTCCGCAATGACAGCTTTGACATCGCCGTTCTGACAGTCCGCGACGGTTCGCCTGCAGTCGATCTGCTCGTGGCGGTCTTGCAGGCCGACCCGGATCTCCCTGTCGTTGTTGTCGATGCCGACCCCGATGCCGAGGCAGCCCGCGCCTGTCTTCGGCGAGGAGCGGCCGACTACCTGCCGCTCGCTGCTGCTGACCGTGATCTTGAGGATGCACTTGTCGAGGCGCTGACCGACGCCCGCCACCGGTCGGCCGAACAGGCCCTGCGGCGGGCCGTCGAGCGGCCCTACACCTTCGAGGACTTCATCGGTGAAAGCTTGCCGATGCGGCAGGTCTACAGCCTGATCGAACGGGTTGCGGCGAGTTCAGTTGACGTGCTGATCACGGGCGAAACCGGTACGGGCAAGGAACTGGTCGCGCGGGCCATTCATCGCCGCAGCCGTCGAGCCGACAGCCCGTTCGTCCCGATCGACTGTGGGGCAATTCCCGACGCGTTACTCGAAAGTGAACTCTTTGGTCATGAGCGGGGGGCCTTTACCGGAGCCGATGCCCGCCGCATCGGGCTGGTCGAAGTGGCCGATGGGGGCACGCTGTTCCTTGATGAAGTGGCCGAATTACCACCGGCGTTGCAGGCCAAGTTGTTGCGGGTGCTCCAGGAGCGTCGGGTTCGTCGGGTCGGAGCCCGCAAAGAGACCCCGGTCGATGTCCGGGTTGTCGCGGCCACGTCGCGCGATATCGATGCGATGGTTGAGGACGGCAGCTTTCGTCGCGATCTCTTCTATCGCATTAACGTCGTTCGCATCGGCCTGCCGCCGCTGCGGCAACGGGGGGATGACATCGGCCTGCTGGCCGAGTTCTTCGCTCTTCGCGCCGGGAGGGAGATGGGCCGGGAGGCAGCCCGACTCTCCACCGATGCCTACGAAGTGTTGCGGCATTACCAGTGGCCGGGCAATGTTCGCGAATTGCACAACGTGATCCGTCGGGCTCTGGCCCTTGCTACCGGTGCTGTCGCCGGAGTCGACGACCTGCCCGATGAGATCATCGCTGCCGCTGGTCGGCATGAACCGTCTCCCGCTCCGGGCTGCAATGGCGGGGCTGCTGGAGCCACCGGTTTTTTTGCCGAACGCGGAGCCTACGTGGCCCAGTTTGAGCGGCAGTACCTCACCACGCTTCTCGGACGACACGCTGGTGATGTTTCAGCGGCGGCAAAGGAGGCCAAGGTGCCGCGCGGAACGCTCTACCGGTTGCTGAAAGCACACGACCTTGATGCGGCGACTTTTCGTCCCCAGCGGGAGAGCCGGCAGCCAGCAACCGCTGACGGAAAAGTGGTGCGCCCGTGAGAATGCGCCTCAGCAATGTGAATAGCTGTGAAAGAGGGAATTGTTCGCCGTAATCCCGGAAATAGACCATGCTGCGGCGTCACATTTATGTGACACTTGTTTCGCAGGACGGCCGCAAACCCCACAAAAAACAGCTGAGAAAGCCTTCTTAGGGTTTGGCATGCGACGTGCACTAAGTCGTGCAGAGCCGGTCAGGTGGCCGGCTCCGCGAAGTGCAGGCGGCGGAACCGGCAACGCGAAGTGACCAGCTGTTTCCCTGATGTGAGAAGGAAAAAAAGATGAAAAAGATTGAAGCCATCCTGCGACATTTCAAGCTTGAAGAAGTGAAGGACGCCCTCAACGAAATCGGTGTGAAGGGCATGACGGTCACTGAGGTTCGTGGTTTTGGCCGGCAGCGTGGCCATACCGAAACCTACCGCGGTGCCGAGTACTCGGTTGACTTCCTGCCCAAGGTCAAGCTTGAAGTGGTGGTTGACGACAGCGAGGCCCAGACCGTAATCAACAAGATCATGACGGTGGCCCGGACCGGCCAGGTCGGCGATGGCAAGATTTTTGTCAGCGACCTCAGCGAGGTGGTTCGGATCCGCACCGGTGAGACTGCTGGCGACGCCATCTGAGTGATGGCCGTCAGGCCCCGGCACAAGGCCCGACCACCCCTGCCGAACAGGCGGATCGCAGGGGTGGCCGGGTTTACTCACTTCCTACTTCACGGAAAGCTCAGGCACCCTGCCAATGGTGTTCGGCACGGCAGCTGCAGCTCCGGGGTGCCCGTGTTCACTCGCTGGACGTTCACGTCGGCCATCCGAGCCTCCGTTCACTACCCGTCCGCTTCGCTCCGCCCTCCATGCTGCGGTCGCTTCCGAAGCCCGCTCGTGAACACGGGTACCCCTGCGCTGGTGAACCGTGCTTAGATATTGGTAGCCGAGTAGAAGCGCTGCCGTGGAAAGCCGAAGCCGGGTGGAAGCGTTACGTTGGAGAACCGAAGCCGGGTCGAAGCGTCGCCTTGGAGAGCCGAAGCCGCGGGGAGGCGTTGCCTTGGAAAGTGGAAGCCGCGGGGAAGCGTCGCCTTGGAGAGTGGAAGCCTCCGGCGGAAGCCGGTGGACCGGTCGTGCGAGTTGACGCTGCGTTCCGCCTGTCCGGTCGCTTCCGCTTCCTGCTTCAACAAAACGTTCGGCAAGCGAGTGGGTCGGCTACCCGTGAGCGGCGGTCCACTTTCGTCAGCGAGCCTGTGGAAGTTCACCGCCTGCAACAACAAGCAGCTTAGACCGCGACTGCTTCGTCATCGTGAACGCTTGGCAGGCTGGTCTCACCCATCAGATAGCGATCGCACTCGCGGGCTGCTTCGCGGCCCTCGTTGATCGCCCAGACCACCAGGCTCTGGCCCCGGCGGCAGTCGCCGGCTGCAAAGACGCCTTCGATGTTTGTGGCATACCTGCCGTATTCTGCCGCAAAGTTTGATCGCTTGTCCCGCTCAAGGCTGAGCTCCTCAGCGATCGTCGCCTCCGGTCCACCAAAGCCGAGGGCCAGCAGTACCATCTGGCAGGGCCACTCCTGCTCGCTACCTTCGACGACCGAAAATGGCGGCCCTCCAGCCTGCGGTTTGCTCCAGTCGAGTCGCACCGTCTTGACGCCCCGGAGGTTGCCTGCACCATCACCGAGAAACTCGACCGTCTGCACTGAAAATTCACGGGGGTCACCCGAAAGTTGCTTGCCCGGCACCTCGTCATAGTGAAACCGGGCCGCCGCCTCCACGTGCCCATAGTCCTTTCGGAGGATCTTCGGCCATTGTGGCCAGGGGTTGTCCGCTGCCCGTTCCGCTGGTGGCTGAGGGACGATTTCAAAAGTCACCAGCGAACGGCAGCCGTGCCGCAGCGAGGTGCCAATACAGTCGGTGCCGGTGTCGCCACCACCAATCACAATCACGTCCTTGTCCTTGGCCGAGATGTAGTGGCCGTCGGCATGGTGCGAGTCGAGCAGACTGCGGGTGTTGGCGGTAAGAAAGTCCATGGCAAAGTGAATGCCCGTCAGGTCGCGGCCCGGCGTCTTGGCGAAGAAGTCATTGGGCCGGGTCGAGCCGACGCAGAGCACGACGGCATCAAAGTCTGCCAGCAGCTTTGCCGCTGGCAGATCCTTGCCGATCTCCACGCCGGTTCGAAAGACGACGCCTTCCTCGGCCAGGAGTCGGACACGACGCTCAACCACCTTCTCTTTGTCGAGCTTCATGTTCGGGATGCCGTACATCAGCAGCCCGCCGATCCGGTCGGCCCGCTCAAAGACCGTCACCAGGTGGCCGGCCCGATTGAGCTGGGCGGCACAGGCAAGTCCTGCCGGCCCCGACCCGACCACGGCCACCTTCTTGCCGGTTCGCGAAGCCGGCGGCTCAGGGACGATCCAGCCCTCTTCCCAGCCCCGGTCAACAATCGAACACTCAATCTGCTTGATGGTCACCGGCGGTTCGTGGATCCCCAGCACACAGGAGCCTTCACACGGGGCGGGACAGACCCGGCCGGTGAACTCCGGGAAGTTGTTGGTCTTGTGCAGCCGCTCGAGTGCCTCTTGCCAGTGACCGCGATAGACCAGATCGTTCCATTCAGGAATCAGATTCCGGACGGGGCAGCCGGCCGCCATGTTGGCCATGAGATCGGCGGTGTGGCAGAAGGGTACGCCACAGTCCATACAGCGGGAGCCCTGATCCTGCAGGTCCACGATCGGCAGATCGACATGAAACTCGTTCCAGTCGCCGATTCGTGCGATCGGATTCCGTTCGGAATAGGTCTTCCGATCAACGGTCATGAAGCCGCGGGGGTTGCCCATCGGTGGTCTCCTCGGTTCTTTTCGGTTAACGGTGTATTCGTTGGGTCTGCGGGTTCAGCCGCCGCTGGTGACAAGTTGTTCCTTGGCCGCCATTTCAGCCAGGGCCCGCTTGTAGTCCCGCGGCATCACTTTCACAAACTGCGACAGCGATGCTTCCCAGGCGGCGAGGATGCCCGCGGCCACGGACGAGCCTGTCAACTGCGCATGCCGCTCGATGAGTTCTCGAAGCTCGGTCACATCAGCCACATCGATGACATCCTCAAGTTCGACCAGTTCAAGGTTGCAGTTGAGTCGCAGGGTGTCGCGATCAGGGGCGAAGACATAAGCCACGCCGCCAGACATGCCGGCGGCAAGGTTGCGACCAGTTGGTCCCAAGATCACCACCCGGCCTCCGGTCATGTATTCCAGGCCGTGGTCACCCACGCCCTCGACCACCGCCCGGGCGCCGCTGTTTCGCACACAGAAACGTTCCGCAGCCATGCCACGGAAGAAGGCCTCACCCGCGGTCGCGCCATAGAGGGCGACATTCCCGATGATGATGTTTTCTTCCGGGACGAAACTCGATCCCTTGGGCGGGTAGATCATGATGCGGCCACCGGAGAGGCCTTTTCCGACGTAGTCGTTGGCATCACCCTCAAGTTCGATCGTCACGCCTGGCGCGAGCCAGGCTCCGAGGCTCTGGCCGGCCGAACCCTTGACGTCGATGTGGATCGTGCCATCGGGCAGGCCGGCGGCGCCATTGGCCTTCGAAACTTCGTGGCTGAGCATTGTGCCGAAGGCCCGGTCGATGTTCTCGATCCGCATGTCGAACCGAACCGGCATCCGGTCGTGGATCGCCGCCAGTGACTTTTCAATCAGCTTGTTGTCGAGCACCTCCTCAAGACCGTGGTTCTGGGCAATCGTGCAGTAGGTCTCGGTATCGGGATGGGGGCCGACAGCAGGCGTCAGGATCGGTGTTAGGTCGAGCCCCTTCGCCTTCCAGTGCCGTACCGCCTCGTCAATCTCGAGGACCTCGACATGGCCAACCATCTCATTGATCGAGCGGAAGCCGAGGCTGGCCATGATCTCGCGGGTTTCTTCGGCCACGAGGAAGAGGTAGTTGACGACATGCTCGGGCTTGCCACTGAACTTCTTGCGGAGTTCCGGATCTTGCGTGGCGATACCGACCGGGCAGGTGTTGAGATGGCACTTCCGCATCATGATGCAGCCCATCGTGATCAGCGGTGCCGTAGCAAAGCCGAATTCCTCGGCTCCCAACAACGCGGCGATGACAACGTCACGTCCAGTCTTAAGTTGGCCGTCGGTCTCCAGCCGCACCCGGCTGCGAAGGTCGTTCATGACCAGCGTCTGGTGGGTTTCGGCGATACCAAGTTCCCAGGGCAGGCCGGCAAACTTGATGCTAGTCAGCGGGGAGGCGCCCGTGCCACCGTCGGTGCCCGAAATCAGAATCTTGTCGGCATGGCCCTTGGCCACCCCCGAGGCGATCGTGCCAACGCCCACCTCTGAGACCAGTTTGACGCTCACCGCTGCCGAAGGATTAGCGTTCTTGAGGTCGAAGATCAGTTGCGCCAGATCCTCGATTGAATAGATGTCATGGTGCGGCGGCGGGCTGATCAGGCCGACACCGGGGGTTGAGTGACGGGTGGCAGCGATGATTTTGTTGACCTTGTGGCCGGGCAGTTCACCGCCTTCTCCGGGTTTGGCTCCCTGCGCAATTTTAATCTGCAGTTCGTTGGCATTGGTGAGATACCAGCTGGTCACGCCAAACCGGCCCGAGGCGACCTGCTTGATGTACGAACGCTTCGAATACTGATTTGGCTGGGCCTCAGCTTTTTCCGGATCGAGATGTTCAAGCGTCTTCATCATGAAGGCGTGCTCGTCTTCCGGTCGGTCGTACCACTTGAACCGCTCGGGATCTTCACCGCCTTCGCCGGTGTTGCTCTTGCCGCCAAGCACATTCATCGCCACCGCGAGGGTTTCGTGGGCCTCGGCCGAGATTGAGCCGTAGCTCATCGCACCGGTGCAGAACCGCTTGACAATCGACCGGGCCGGCTCGACCTCCTCCAGCGGCACCGGCGTGCGGCCTTGCTTGAAGGTCAGCAGCCCGCGCAAGAAGCATTTGCGGTGGGCGTCCTCGTTGACCGTTTGGGCGAACTGCTTGTAAGCCTCCCGCGAACCCGTCCGGGCAGCGACCTGAACCTGGGCGATGGTGAATGGGTTCCAGGCATGGGCCTCACCCTCTTTTCGCCAGTGGAACTGGCCGTCGTTGGGGAGGATCGGCAGTGCTCTGCCACCTCTTGTTGGGAAGCCAATTTCGTGCCGCCGGACTCCCTCTTCGGCCAGGACGTCAAAGCTGACGCCAGCGATGCGGCTGGCAGTGCCGACAAAGCAGGTGCCGATAACCTCCTTGTTCAGCCCGACGGCCTCAAAGATCTGGGCCCCCTTGTACGACGCCAGGGTCGAGATGCCCATCTTGCCCATCACCTTGAGCATGCCCTTGGCCACCGCCTTGCGGAAGGCCGGCACGATCTTCTCATCGCTGAACTCGGCTTCCAGCAGTCCGTCGAGCCGGGCCTGCCGCAGGGCCTCGAAGGCCAGGTAGGGGTTGATGGCATCGGCTCCGTAGCCGGTGAGCAGGCAGAAGTTGTGTACCTCGCGGGCCTCTCCCGATTCCAGCACGATGCCGATGCGGGTTCGCAGTTCCTGCCGCACGAGGGCATGGTGGACTGCCCCGGTGGCCAGCAGTGAGCTGACCGGGATCCGATCGTGGCCAACCGCCCGGTCGGAGAGGACGACCAGCGAATAGCCGTCGTGAATCGCCTGCGTGGCCTCAGCGCAGATCCGCTCGATCGCCGGCCGCAGACCGGCGTCGCCCTCGGCTCGCGGGTAGGTGATGTCGATGGTCTTGGTTCGCCAGCCCCGATGGTCGAGGGCCTTGATCGCGGCAAGTTCTTCGTTGGTGAGGATGGGGTGCGGGACACAGAGCCGATGGCACTGCTCTTCGGTAGCCTCGAGCAGGTTGCCTTCCGGGCCAATGAAGCACTCCAGCGACATGATCACTTCCTCGCGGATCGAATCGACCGGCGGGTTGGTGACCTGGGCGAAGAGCTGTTTGAAATAGTCGTAAACCAGCCGCGGCTTGTCTGAAAGACAGGCGAGGGCCGCGTCGTTGCCCATCGACCCGATCGGATCCCGCTTCTCCCGCAGCATCGGCATGAGCATGAACTGCAGGGTCTCGGTGGTGTAGCCGAAGGCCTGCATCCGCTTCAGCAAGTCGTCGCTTGCGTAATGGTCCGGTGGCTGATGCCGCGGTAGTTCGTTGAGGTGAATCGACTGGTTCTTCAGCCAGTTCTTGTAGGGCCGCTTGGCTGCCACTGAGCTTTTCAGCTCATCATCAGCGATGATGCGGCCCTGTTCAAAGTCGACCAAAAACATCTTGCCAGGCTGGAGCCGGCCCTTCGCCTTGACCAACTCTGGCGGCACATCGACGACGCCGACCTCGCTGGCCATGATCACGCGATCGTCATGGGTGACGTAGTAGCGGCTCGGTCGCAGGCCGTTGCGGTCAAGCACTGCTCCGATGTAATGGCCGTCGGTAAAGGAGACTGACGCCGGCCCGTCCCAGGGCTCTTGCAGGGCCGAGTGGTACTCGTAGAAGGCCCGCTTGCCCTCGGGCATGCTGTGGTGGTTTTGCCAAGCCTCGGGAATCATCATCATGACCGCCTCCTGCAAGGTGCGGCCCGAGTGGTAGAGCATCTCCAGGGCGTTGTCGAAGTTGCCCGAGTCGGAGCAGTCAGGTTCGATTACCGGAAAGAGTTTGCGGATGTCATCCCCCCAGAGGTCGCTTTCCATCACGCCCTGGCGGGCGAACATCCAGTTGGCGTTGCCCCGCAGGGTGTTGATCTCACCGTTGTGGGCCATGAACCGGCAGGGCTGGGCCCGATCCCAACTGGGGAAAGTATTGGTCGAGAACCGCGAGTGGACCATCGCCAGATGGGTGGTGTAGTCCGGATCCTGCAGGTCCTTGTAGAGCGGAATGACCTGCATCGACCGCAGCATGCCCTTCCAGATCATTACCTTGGTGGACAGTGAGCAGATGTAGAACATTAGCTTCTGACGCAGGTCGCTCTCGACCCGAATCTGGTGGCTCGACCACTTGCGAATGATGAACAACTGCCGCTCAAAGGTCTCCTGGTCGAGGCCATCCGCCGCTGCGATAATCGCCTGATCGAAGTGGGGCATTGAGCGGCGGGCAGTCGGGCCGACGTCGGCACCATCAGGGTCGACGGGTAGTTCTCGCCAGCCAATCAGCTTCTGTCCCTGCTGATTGATCACCCGGTCGACGATTGCCCGGCATTCCGCCCGTTCGGCTGGCTCGGTTGGCATGAAGAAAACACCGCTGCCGTAGAGGCCTCGAGCCGGAAGCTCCGCCCCAAGCTCCTCCCGGGCGATCCGCTCGAGCAGTTCGTATGGCAGGGCGGTCAGCATGCCGGCACCGTCGCCGGTGTTGTCCTCGCAGCCACAGCCTCCGCGGTGTTCCATGTGCTGCAGCATGCGGTCGGCATCATCGATGATCTGCCGCGATCGTTCACCCTTGATGTGAGCGATGAAGCCGACGCCACACGAGTCATGCTCGTTGGCGGGGTCGTAGAGGCCACGGGGGTCGGGAAGTCGGAGGGGACGCGTCATGGCGAAGTCTTTAGAGGAGTTCATTCGGTCTGGTGTTGGCGGGCTCGTCAAGGGATGGGGCGGCGAACAGTTTTGATCGTTTATAAGGTTGGCTGGGAATGCGGCTGTCGGCTGAAGGGCTGCATTGTCTGGCAACTGGCCGACGCCCTAGTGGTATTTTTGGGCTCAGGCCGTGCCGACAACGGCAAGGTCGGCCGCTGCCCGGGGGGGACGTTTTCTTGGGACAGCCACTGTGTCCTGAGCGTGGCCGCGGAGCAAATCGACAAACCGTTTCACCGTCGGCGACTGAGGCTTGCCGCGGCCGCGGATGATGCCCAGCGGCCGAGCCAACGGGCTCCCCCTCAAGGGCAGGCTGAAGAGGCTGCCGCTGGCCACTTCGCGGGCGACGGTCGGCTCAGGCAGCAGCGCCATGCCGGTGTCGATTTCAACCGCCCGCTTGATCGTTTCGACGTTGTCAAACTCCATCACCACTGTTGGTTCGGCACCGGAGGACTCAATGGCCCGGTCGATTTCATGACGGATAACCAGATCTGGGTCGAAGCCGACAAGCCGCTGGCCGTGGAGTTCAGCGAGCGAGACTTCATCTCGAATCGCAAAGGGATGCTGAGGTCCGCAGACGAGCACGATCGGCTCTTCCCGCCAGGCCTCAGCCTCAATGGCCCGGGTGCCCCGCGGGTAGCTGATGATGCCGACGTCAGCCTGGTCGTTTTCGATCGCCTCCCGAACCCGTTGCGGGTGGAGATACTCCAGCCGGACATTTGCCTTGGGATGGCGGGCCATGAACTCCTGCACGTATTCGCTCATCTGGTGCAGGCCGACGGAATAAATGGCCGCCACCCGTACCCGGCCAGCGACATCTTCGTGCAGCGACCGAACCTCGTCTTCGAGGGCGTCATAGCGGGCAACAAGTTTTCGACAGCCCTCAAAAAAGACCCGACCCTCTTGAGTCGGGGCGAGGGGCCGTTTCGAACGCTCAATCAGTTGGACGCCGAGCCGGTTCTCCAACTGCCCGACCACCTGGCTGGCCCCGGACTGCGAAATGCCATTATCCTCAGCCGCGCGGGAAAAACTCCGCCGGGCGATGATATCGCAGAAGATTTTCAGGCTTTTCAGGTTCATGCCGGTCCATCCGCCAGGTCGTGCCGGGGGATCCTCATCCCCGGTGCACCGCGTCGATCACCGTGAGGCACCGCCCTCCTTGGCTGAGTAGGCCCAACGCCCACCCCTCGGCCCGCCACCGGGCTGATTCAGTATCTGAAAAACAAATAGTGCCACCTTGCACTATTTGCGAAACCAATGCAGCCTATCGGCTTTCGTGATCTGGTCAAGATGGCTCACCAAGGATTTTTGCTTGAATGGCAGCCAAATCATTGCTCCCGGCCGATCAACTGCCGGCCGAAATTGCCCATTTCCTCAGACCGGAACTGCCTCCGCTTGGCCCGGGGCGTCCGCAGCACACGCTCGAAGGACTACTCCACCAGGCAGATCCCAACAGCTGGAAGCGTCGGGGCGGTGCGTTGTCGGTTGATGCAGATGCCTGCTGCAAGTCTGGGCTCTGGCTCTGGAACGGATTCCTGGAGGCTTCCCACAGCCTGAGTCAAGCTATTCACACCGCCGAGGGCAGCTGGTGGCACGGCATCATGCACCGCCGCGAACCCGACCCCGGCAATGCGTCGTACTGGTTCCGGCAGGTGGGCGATCACCCGCTGGCAGGACCGCTGGCAGACCGAGTACGGACGCAGTTCGCTGGTTGCGACGTCCCGGCGGCCGCCAGCTGGCTCCAGACCGCCGAACGCTGGGACTCCTTCCGGTTTGTTGACTTGTGCGAGCAGGCCCGGGGCCGCGGTGACTGGCTTGAGCAGCTGGTCCGCGAGGTTGCAGCCATCGAGTGGTACGTCCTCTTCGACTTCTGCCGCGGCGCGGACGATGCCTATTCCTTCACCCGCTCCAGATAGTCGCCGGTGCGGGTATCGACCTTGACCGATTCCCCCTGTTCAATGAAGGCTGGCACCATGATTTCCGCACCGGTTTCGAGTTTCACCGGCTTGGTGAGATTCGTGGCAGTGTTGCCCCGAACAGCCGGCTCGGCATACTCCACCGTCAGCACCATGTGCGGGGGCGGCTCCATCGAAATCGGATTGCCGTTGTAGAGCAGCATTGAGCAGACGGTGCCCTCTTTCAGCCATTTCCAGGCATCGTCAACCTGTTCGGCAGAGAGCTCGTACTGCTCGTAGTTGTCATTGTCCATGAAGACGTACTGTTCACCCTGCTTGTAGAGGAACTGGGCGTCGATCGTCGAAATGTCGGCTGCGTCGAGCGAATCGCCACTCTTGTAGGTCCGGTCGAGAACCGTGCCCCGCAGCAGGTTTCTCAATTTGCACTTGTAGAGGGCCTGCCCCTTGCCCGGTTTGACGAAATTGCACTCGATCATGATGTAGGGGTCGCCATCGATCTGGACTTTGAGCCCCTTGCGAAATTCGCTGGTGTTATAGGCAGGCATCAGACTGGTACTTTCCTGGAGGACGTGAGGACCGGGAACCGCCCGGGCTCGGCCGCCCAGCGGCGGCAAGTTATCCAACGGGCGACCGCACAAGCCTGTCGATAGCACGCCAGCCTGTCAACGCTGCGGAAGTGGGAGCGTTCTGGGCTATGATCAAGGTGATGCCAGTCAGCAATCCCCCACCGCCAACCATCCGTGCTGTCGCCAGTGCCTGCTGGAAGCGGGAACTGGCCGAGGCCGTCCGTGATCCGGCCGAACTCTGCCGGTTGCTTGAACTCGACCCGACGCTCGCCGGCCCTGCCGCTGTCGCTGGCGGCAGCTTTCCGCTGCTTGTGCCCCGGGGTTTCCTCGCCCGGATGACTCCGGGAGATCCCGCCGACCCGCTGTTGTTGCAAGTGTTACCCCGCGCAGAGGAGTGCGAGGAGGTTGTCGGCTTCTCTGCCGACCCACTTGCCGAACAGCAGTCCCGGCGGGCCGGCGGCCTGATTCAAAAATACGCCGGGCGGGCACTGCTGCTGCTTACCGGCGGCTGTGCCGTCAACTGCCGCTACTGTTTTCGCCGTGAATTTCCCTATGCAGCGAGCGGTGCGACGCCGGCTGGTCTCCAGGCGGCCCTGCAAGAGCTGGCTGCCGACCCGAGTATTCACGAAGTGATCCTGTCCGGCGGCGATCCACTGCTGCTTGATGACGTGCAGTTGGCCCGGCTTGTTACGGACCTCGGAGCCATCCCTCACATCCGCCGGCTGCGGATTCATTCCCGGTTGCCTGTGGTGCTGCCATCCCGGGTAACGGCAGAACTGACGGCTCTGTTGGCCGCGAGCCGGCCGGCTGTCAGCCTGGTCATCCACGCCAACCATGCAGCGGAATTGGACAGCACGGTGGCTGAGGGCCTGGCTCGGCTAACCGCTGGTGTGCCGTTGCGGTTCAATCAGGCGGTGCTGCTTCGGGGCGTGAACGACGATGCCGCCGTCCTGGCCGCCCTCTCGGAGCGGCTCATCGACCTGGGTGTTACGCCGTATTACCTGCACCTCCTCGACCCAGTGCGGGGGGCGGCCTCCTTCGCGGTGTCCGAGGCTCGGGGACGAGAACTCATCGACCAGCTACGACGGCGGCTACCCGGCTATGCCGTGCCCCGGCTGGCCAGAGAACTGCCCGGGGAACCTTCCAAGGTCTGGATTGCCTGAGACGTGTAATAATAGAACTGCTGTCGTGGGGACCGGCCTCTCCTGAGCCAGGAATCGAGGCTGTGACCGCCGACGCTGAAATGTTTCTCAAGCCGGAGTTGTCATGAAAGTTTTGATCGGTGTTGACGGATCACCCCTGTCGCTTGATGCGGTGCGAATGGTGGCGCGGCTGATCGACCCCAGCCGGGATGAGGTGGCGATTTACTTTTCACCGACCGAGCTTGAGCGTCGGTTGCCCGGGCAGTCGGCCACGGTCGTGCGGGGCGCTGCCGCTGCCCTGTTCGCTGAGGCCCGGGTGCTGCTGCCGACAGAATTTGCCAAGCCGCCGGAGGTGATCACATCATCAGCTTCGGCCGCTGTTGGCATTCTGGAATCGGCCTCGGGCTGGCGGGCCGATCTGGTCGTGGTTGGTGCCCGTGGGCATGGATCGATCGAGCGATTTTTGCTTGGTAGCGTCTCTCGAGCAGTGTTGCACGGGGCACATCTGCCGGTGCTCATTGTTCGGGGTAGTCCACCGGAGGATCGGGGGCCGCAGGTGCTCGCCTGTCACCATCCCGCCTCTGCCGGTGCGGTGTCGGCCACCCTCAACAGCCTGCACTGGCCGGCTGAAACCCGGGGTGGGGTTATCGGAGTCAGCGAGTCGATGCTGGCCGGCCCACTGCCGGGATGGCTGGAAAAGCGGGCCCGGGACCCGGACACGGCAGCCATCGCTGAGGCCTGGCAGCAGGAGCATGACAGTGAGCTCGAGGCGTTGACGGGACAGTTGCAGCAATTCCAGGCTGGTCTGCCACCGGGTTTCCAAGGGCAACCCCCGATTGTTGTCGAGGGTAACCCCGGAGAACGAATCCTTGAACAGGCGAGGACCGATCACACTGATCTGATCGTGATCGGCCGCACTCCGACCGACGCTTTCACCCGCTGGCTCCTCGGCAGCACGTCCGAGGCAGTACTGGCCCATGCAGCCGCCAGCGTGCTGGTTGTCCCCGTGGAGAAGCAGAAATAGGCATGATTGGTCATGCAGAGCGGGAGGCTGCAGCAGGCCAACGCCTTACTTCAACTTGCTGTACGCCTCCCGAAGCAGGGCCTCGGTTTCTTCCCAGCCGATACAGGCGTCGGTGACCGAGACCCCGCGGGCCAATGCTGAGCGATCGCTGCTGACGGCCTGTTTCCCCTCGCACAGATTGCTCTCGAGCATCAGCCCGACGATTGACCGGTCGCCTGCGGCCCGCTGCTCGATCACATTCCGCCAGACAATGGACTGCCGCCGGTGATCCTTGCCCGAGTTTGCGTGGCTACAATCGATAATCATCCGCGGTGGCAGGCCCGACTGCTCCAGTTTGACGCGAGCGTCTGCAAGCATTGCGGCGGAGTAGTTGGTGCCGTCGCGGCCTCCTCGCAACATCAACACGCCCCAGGGGTTGCCCGTGGTCGAAACCACACAGGTGCCCCCGCCATTGTCGATTCCGAGGAACGAGTGAGGCGTGCGGGCGGCGTGCATCGCGTCGATGGCCGCTTGCAGAGAGCCGTCGGTCGAGTTCTTGAAGCCGACCGGCATCGATAGGCCGCTGGCCATCTGCCGGTGAGTTGGCGACTCGGTCGTCCGGGCTCCGATCGCCCCAAGCACGATGGTGTCGGCGATGTACTGCGGGGTGATCGGTTCCAAAAATTCGGTCGCCGCCGGCAGCCCCTTTCCAGCGATTTCAATCAGCAGGCTACGGGCCAGCCGCAGCCCGGTCGCGACGTCGAACGAGTCATCGAGGTGGGGATCGTTGATCAATCCCTTCCAGCCCACGGTTGTCCGCGGCTTTTCAAAATAGACCCGCATGACCACCAGCAGCCGGTCGGCGAGTTCCTTGGCCAACTCGGCCAACAGCCCGGCATATTCGCGGGCCGCGTCGATGTCATGGATCGAGCATGGACCGACAACGGCCAGTAGTCGCTCATCCTCGCCGGTGAGCACCTGCTCGACCGCCTGTCGGCCAGCCAGCACGGTTTCGGTGGCGGCGGGGGAAAGCGGCAGGGTTGATACCAGCCGGGCTGGAGGCACGAGAGGGTCGAGACTCCGAATCCTGAGGTTGGCGGTGGCAGCGGGAGCAGAGGCGGGTGTTTCCATGAAGGTACTCTACACCAAGGTTTCGCCCGCCAAAGCCCGGGGGACATTTGACCGAGTGCAGACCGACTTGGTTCAATCGGCGACGGAAGCGGCCAGTCGGAGGTTGCGACCGCCACTCAACACACGGCCGGAGGAATCGCCCCACGTGACCAAGCACATTTTCGTGACCGGAGGGGTCGTCAGCTCACTTGGCAAGGGGCTGACCAGTGCCTCGATCGCCATGCTGCTCGAGGCGAGAGGGCTGCGGGTGAAACTGCAGAAACTCGACCCCTACATTAACGTCGATCCCGGCACGATGAGCCCCTATCAGCACGGCGAGGTCTATGTGCTCGACGATGGCAGCGAGACCGATCTCGACCTCGGCCACTATGAACGGTTTACCACTACCCATCTCACCCGCCAGAGCAACTACACGACCGGCCAGATCTATCTGTCGGTCATCAACAAGGAGCGGCGGGGGGAGTTCCTTGGCAATACTGTTCAGGTGATTCCCCACATCACCAATGAAATCAAGGACGTTGTTACGCAGTTGGCCGATGCCGAAACCGATATTGTCATGACCGAAATCGGAGGCACGGTCGGCGACATTGAAAGCTTGCCGTTCCTTGAGGCAATCCGGCAGATTCCCCTCGAGGTTGGCCGGGAGAATTGCATCTTCATCCACCTGACGCTCGTGCCTTACCTGAAGGCCGCAGGAGAACTGAAGACCAAGCCGACCCAGCACTCGGTTGGCATCCTCCGGCAGATCGGCATTCAGCCCGATATTCTCGTCTGCCGGACCGAACGGGCCCTCGATACCGGTGACCGCGAAAAGATTGCCCTGTTCTGCAACGTGCCACTCGACTCGGTCATTGAGGAACGGGACAAAGACTTTTCGATTTACGAGGTTCCGCTGTCGTTGCAGGCCAACCGGATTGACGACCTGATTCTGAAACGGTTTGGGCTTTCAGCAGCAGCCGCCGATCTCGACGACTGGCACGATATTCTCCATCGGCTTCGGAATCCCGAGCATGAGGTGTCGATTGCACTGGTCGGCAAATACGCCGAACATCGTGATGCTTACAAAAGCATCTACGAGGCCCTCGACCACGGCGGCATCGCCAACCATACCCAGGTGCGGGTGCAGGCGATCAAGAGTGAAACGATTGAGCAAGAGGGGGCTGAGCGGATGCTGGCCGGCTTCGACGGCCTGATCGTGCCTGGTGGATTCGGTGAGCGGGGGGTGGAAGGCAAGGTGCAGGCGATTCGTTATGCCCGCGAACGCAAACTCCCTTTCTTGGGCATCTGTTTGGGCATGCAGTGTGCCGTGATCGACTTTGCCCGGCATGCTGCAAGCTTGGCTGACGCCCATTCGACGGAATTCTTTCGTGACACGCCGCACCCTGTCATCTGCCTGATGGAGGAGCAGGAGGGCGTGACCGACAAGGGGGGAACCATGCGGCTGGGCAGTCAGCCGGCGGTTCTCGCACCTGGCAGCCGGTCTGCGGCGGCTTACGGATGCGGTGAAGTTACTGAGCGGCACCGGCACCGCTATGAGTTCAACGGTGGCTATCGCCAGCGGCTCGAAGCAGCGGGCCTGGTCATCGCCGGAACCAGCCCTGACGACAGCCTGGTCGAGATTGTCGAATTGCCCGCGAACGTTCACCCCTGGTTCGTGGCGGTACAATTTCATCCCGAGTTCAAGAGCAAGCCAACCGCTGCTCACCCGCTGTTTGCTGGCCTCGTCGAAGCGGCTGTGTCCCACCACGTCGCCGGCAAGTCGGCAGCGGCTTCCTAACCCTCCTTTCCGTCACCCGTCAATCACTGCGGAGCCCGCGCATGACTGAAACCCCCGACAATCCCGCTGGCCCCCCACCGCTAAAGCCGCCGCCGGCCACATTTGAGTTTCTGGTCCAGACGCTCTTCACGCAGGCCTTGATGGCCTTTGGTCGCGTGCCGAACCCGATCACTCAGCAGTCGCTCAAAAATCTCGATACGGCCCGGCACTTTATCGACACCCTTGAGATGCTTGAAAAGAAAACGGCTGGCAATCTTGAGCAGGACGAGCAGCGGCTACTGGATGAGGTCCTGCACCAACTGCGGATGAGCTATATGCAGGAGCAGTCTGCTTCATCTGCGGACGAACCGGCCCTGCCGGAGGGTGGGGCGGAGGGGGAATGATGACTGGAAGGCCGACGAGTGAAACTGCCTGGTTGCACCTTGCCGTTGGAGCAGGTCGATGACTGCTCGCCGTCTCGATGGTCGTGAGCTGGCCAGCAGGATTGAAGGTGACCTGGCTGGTCGTGTGGCGAGCTTTGTGCAATCGGCGGGGCGGCCACCCCGCTTGGTGGTGGTGCTGGTCGGCGATCTGGCGGCCAGCGCGTCCTACGTAAAGAGCAAGGCGGCAGCTGCCGGGCGGGTTGGGATTGATACCGAAGTGATCGCCGTTCCGGCCTCGGTCACCACCAATGAACTGGTCGATCTCGTGTCTGCCATCGGCCGTGATGAACGGGGACCGGCTGATGGCATCTTGGTGCAGTTGCCGCTTCCCGAGCATGTGAACGCAGTTGCCGTGCTCGACGCGGTGCCACCGCCCCAAGATGTCGACGGGTTTCATCCAGAAAACGCGGGGCTGTTGTCGCAGGGGAGGCCGCGGTTCATTCCCTGCACCGCTGCCGGCGTTCAGCGGATGTTGATTGATGCCGGAATTGAGACGGCGGGCCGTCACGCCGTGATCGTCGGCCGCAGCGACATCGTTGGCAAACCGCTGGCGCTCTTGTTGGCTGGGCGGGGACCCGGCGGTGATGCCACCGTCACCCTCTGCCACAGCCGCAGCGGTGATCTGGCAACCCTGACACGGCAGGCCGACATTCTGGTGGCCGCAGTTGGTCGGCCCCGGCTGATCACGGCCGACATGGTCAAGCCAGGCGCGGTCGTGATCGATGTGGGCATCAATCGGATTGAAGAGCAGGGCCGCAGCCGGCTGGTCGGGGATGTTGACCATGATGCCGTTGCGGACGTTGCCGGCGCCCTCTCGCCCGTGCCAGGTGGCGTTGGCCCCCTCACGGTAGCAATGCTGCTGGAGAATACGCTCCGGGCAGCTGTGGCCCGCAACATCCGCTGAAACCCGGCCGTTTCTGCCTTGTCCCGCTGGCGGTCTCGGGGCTACTCTCCGCTACTGTCACGAGGCAACTGCCGCCCAGCGGCAGCTTTTCACGTAGCTTCCCCAGCTTTCGCGGCTGCCGTAATCGCTACGGCTCAATCAGTTCGGTACACCATGCCCGACGACGTCCGATTGAACAGGAACGAAGTTGCCGCCAGCGTTACCAGTTGGCAATTTTTTAGCCGTCCCCAGACATCAGTATGAAATATTTTCTCCGCGCGCTTCGCGATGCCTCCAAGAGCTGGCCATTCCTGGTGGGGGCGTTCCTCTGCTCTGCCGGTGTTGCCGGACTCTGGGGGGCGAACATTGCCGCCCTGTTCCCGATCATTGAAGTCACACTGAACGGTGAGTCGTTGCAGGAGTGGAACAGTGGCCGAATCAAAGAAGCCGAAACCAGATTGGAAGAGCATGCCGAAGAGATCACTCGGCTTGAGGAACAGCTTGACGGAGGCGGGCTACCCGACGCCGACCGTGTCGCTGCCCGCGGTCGTGTCGACTCACTGAATCTCTCCGACAAGGGAGATGCCGCCATCCTGTCATCAGCCCGCTGGTTGCAGCCCTGGCTGGATGGCTACCTGCCGCGGGATCCCTTCCAGACGGTCCTGCTGGTGGTGGTGCTGATCGTGGTGAGCACCTTCCTCAAGCATTGCTTCCTCCTGACCAGCACAATGCTGGTCAGTTATGTCGCAATGGGTATTTCCCGCGACATTCGCACCCGGATTTTCAACAAGGCCCTCGAACTCGATCGCACTCAATTCATGCGGCAGGGCTCAGCCGGCTTCATGGCTCAGGTGACACACACCGCCGAGATGCTTGCCGGTGGGATTACCACGGTCTACGGGGGCGCGGTCACCGAACCGCTGAAGATCATCGCCTGCCTGACTGGCGCCTTCTTTATCTCCTGGCAGCTGACCCTTGCCTGCTTGACAATGGCACCAGTCGTCGGATTTCTGATGGTTTGGCTCAATCGTCAGATGCGGAATGTCTCAAAAAACATTCTCTCGCAGGCCCTTGGCTTTCATCATGTGATGCTTGAGGCGCTCAACAATGTGCTGACAGTTCAGGCGTACACAATGGAGCCATTCGAGCGGGACAGGTTCCGTGAGAGCACCACCAAGATGATGCGGATTGGGATGCGGCACACCTTCTTTCGGGCTCTGGCCAATCCGATCACTGAGATTCTTGGCATCGGCATGGTGGCGACCTCAATTGCAGTCGGGGCCTGGCTGGTGATCAACCAGGAGACACAGATCTTTGGCATCACCATGACGGAGCGGCCCATGACCGTCCCTGGCATCATGGTCTTTTTTGGCATGCTGATTGGGGCAGCCGACCCGGTGCGAAAGCTCTCTGGCGTGATCACGGGTATCAACGTTGGGATCGTCGGCGCCCAGTCGCTCTACCCGCTGCTCGACACGCCATCGAAACTGCGGGAGCGGCCCAACCCCAAGCGGCTGCCTTCGCCTCATCGTGAGATTCGCTTCGACAAGGTCTCGTTTTCCTACGACGGAATCGATACGGTGCTGCGGGATGTCGATCTGTCGATCAATTTCGGCGAGCGGGTGGCTATCGTTGGCCCCAACGGTGGCGGCAAGAGCACCCTGATCAATCTCATCTGCCGCTTTTATGATCCGACCAAAGGCAAGGTGCTACTCGACGGCGTGCCGCTGACCGATCTGGCCCTCGTTGATCTCCGGCGGCGGATCGCGATCGTCACCCAGCAGACGGAACTGTTCAACGAAACGATTCTCTACAACATCCGCTACGGACGCTGGGACGCCACCGATGAGGAGATTGAGGCAGCGGCCCGCAAGGCCCGGGCGCACGATTTCATCGCCGACTTCCCCGAGGGCTATAAGACAAAGGTCGGCCCTAACGGCTTTCGGCTTTCCGGCGGTCAACGTCAGCGGATTGCCCTGGCCCGGGCCTTCCTGCGGGACGCCGAGATCTTGGTGCTCGACGAGGCGACCAGCCAGATTGATGTCGCCAGTGAAGAATTGATCCACGAGGCGCTTGCCCGGTACGTCGAGAACCGAACGGTGATCATGATCACTCACCGGCCTAGCACCCTGGCGCTGGCCGATACGATTCTGCAGGTCGACCACGGAACCGTCACCAAGCGGCCGGCGGCGAGCCATCAGGCAGCATGATGGCGACGTCAGACTTCTTTCAGGTCTCTTGTCCCAACAACCATCTGGTCCGGGTGCCAGCAGGCTTGGCAGAAGAAGAGCTTGTCTGCCCGCAGTGCAGCGAGCGGTTTGAGGCCCGTACCGCAGACAGCCTGGAGGCGGGTGAGGAACGGGTCGAGCGGGCGGCCCGACAGTGGCTCTGGGTGGCGGTCGCGACGCTTGTTCTGTTGATCGTCACCGGCCTCGGTGCATTTCTGGCCGGCATGCTCGGCTAGCAGCCGCCCGGCGCGAGCGAGTCATTTGAGGCCTGGCACCTCGTCGCTCGCCTCGCCAGTCCACGCAACAGAAAGCCAGGAGCGGAAGCGATCGGACTTGTGGAACAGGCGTGTCCTGTCACGAGCGAGTCGTGTCGACGCGGCTAGGACAACTTTCTTAGCAGCCATTGGATGGCGGCGGTGTTGGCTGGCGGGAACCGGCAGGCAACGATCTCTTTCGCGGTGAGCCAGGTGAAGGGCGGTCGCGGCACGGTGCAGGCTGGACAGGCGAGCCGACCGCCGAAGAAATCGATTCGGCTGTCGGTATCTGTCACGCGGTCTGAGGCAATCAGGCCTTCGACCACAATTTCCAGCCCTGTCTCTTCCCGGCATTCTCGCTGAGCAGCGGCGGCGGCAGTCTCACCCGCTTCGACCTTCCCGCCGGGAAACTCAGCGAAGCCAGCGGCACTGACTGCCGTCGGCGGTCGGCGTCCAACAAGCACCCTGCCGTTCTCAATCACAAGAACGACGGCGATGGCGACATGTTCGAACAAACCGAACGCTTACTCCCCCTTGGGAACCAGATCGAGCAGCCGGCCGGGAGATCCCATGATGTTGTACCCGGCATCAACATGCAGCAGTTCGCCAGTGATGCCGAGGGAGTCTCGAGAAACCAGCCAAGCGCCCGCTTTGCCGACCTCCTCGTGGGTGATGTTCCGTCCGAGTGGTGACATGTGCTGGTAGAGACCAAGCATGTCCTCAACTCCAGCGCCGCGTCCGGCCAGCGTCCGCAGCGGACCAGCACTAATTGCGTTGACCCGCACCCCTTGCGGCCCTAGGTCATAAGCCATGTACTTTACGCAGGCGTCGAGAGTCGCCTTGCAAACTCCCATAATGTTGTATCCGGGCACAACTTTTTCGCCACCGAAATAGGTCAGTGTGAGGATGGCGGCATTGGGGGCGAGAATTTCACGGCTCAGCCTGCCTACGGCCAGCAAGCTGTAGGCGCTGGTCTCCATCGCCAACCTGAAGCCCTCGCGGCTGCAGTTGGTGGTTTCGCCCTTGAGGTCTTCCATTGGGGCGTAGGCAATGGAATGGATAACAAAATCGAGGGTTCCAAACTCGGCCTTCGCCTTTTCCATCACAGCAGCGATCTGGTCGTCGCTGGAAACGTCCATCGGGACGAGAAACTTGGCGTTGGGCTCCTGATCCGTCAGGAGAGCCACCCGGCGGCGGTTTCGCTGCCGCTGGTCATCAGGTTTGTCGGGTAGATGGCTGAAGCCGATCGCCGCACCCCCGTCAAGCAGTTCCTTTGCGATCGACCAGGCGATCGAATGATCGTTAGCAACGCCAAGGACAAGTCCTTTCAAACCTTCGTAGCGACCCATAAATCCTCCGCGGGGGCAAGTATCTCCATCCGGCTCGAAATGTAACGAGTCGGCCGGATTCCCTCAATGTGCCAGCGGCAGGCAGCCGAAGAAGACCGCCTGCTGTCGGTGTTGGCCAGTTCTACCCCCTTGCCTCAGCCGCCGGTGGCAGGTAGGTTTCCGATAGATGCCCCGTTAGCTCAATTGGTTAGAGCATCTGACTCTTAATCAGAGGGTTCTAGGTTCGAGTCCTAGACGGGGTACTTCCAGACTTCTGGTATTCGCGACGGAATCGTTGCCTGTCCCGGATCCTTTCATGCGGCGTCGCTTCGGTTTGCTGCGACGTGTTTTGGTGGCATCCAGTATGCACTTGCTGCCCCGTATGCACTTGCTCGATCCCTACACGAGGGGGCGACTTTTTCGGTTGCCCTAATCGTTCACTGATTTCTATTACATACTTGCTTGCTTGCGGCGGGATGTTATAGTTGTTGGACACTGGTTTGTATCCAATAACCGAAGGGCTGCTGGCCCCAGAAGAAAAGAGCGAATTGTCTTATGGCAGATGCGAAAGCAAAAGATGTGAATAAGTCTGAAGAAATCCGAAAAGTTGCCAACAGCATGAAGGCAAAAGGCGAGAAGCCCCGCCCAGTGACGATTATCACAGCACTTGGTAAGCAGGGGATCGAAGTTTCCTCGCCACAGGTTTCAATGGTACTGAAACGAATGGGTTTTCGTCCGCGGAAACGCCGCAAGGGCGGAAAGGCGGCTGCTGCTCGCCCCGCCGCTGCTAAAAAGCCGGTCGCGCGGGGGAAGGCTGCGACCGCAATTTCAGTCGATGACCTGTTGGCAGCCAAGAAGGTTGCTGAAAAGTTCGGTTCAGCTGATCAGGCCATCAAAGTGCTTGAGGCACTGAAGCGGTTTGAGGGCTGATCAGCCCCGTTTCATTGGTGCACAGAAGACCGTGGCGGCGCATCGAGCGCCGCCACGGTTTTTTTATGTGGATCCTGTTGGGAAGCGGCTGGAGCAACGGGTTGCCATTCCCGGGCGGTGACGGCTGCCGTTAGACTTCGCCCGACAGGCTCCCCAAGCGGTCTGGCCCGACTTTCTGGCTTTCGCCCAAGGCACTTCATGACAGCCGACGCTCCGAAACTTTTCGTGCTCGACACGAATGTGATCCTGCACGACTCCAACTGCATCCGGAACTTCGAGGAGCACGATGTTGCTATTCCGATCACGGTGCTCGAGGAACTCGATAAGTTCAAACGGGGCAACGAAGACATTCATTTTCAGGCCCGCCAGTTTCTCCGGCAGTTGGATGCCCTGACCGGAGATGTGCTTTCCGCCGACGGCGCCCCGCTGGGGGCTGGCCGTGGGGGTATTCGAGTGATCATTGGGGCAGAGCGGCAGGCTCGCGTCGCCGAAGCGTTTCTGGAGAACACCCCCGATCACCGGATTCTCAACACTGCCGTCTGGTTGCAGCGGGAGCGTCCGGACAGACCGGTCATTCTGGTGTCAAAAGACACCAACTTAAGGATGAAGGCAAAAGCGCTTGGTTTGCCGGCACAGGATTACACCAGTGACAAGATCGAGAGCTTCGACAAGCTTTACATGGGCAAACGGGTGGTTGAGGCAACGCCAGCCGAAGTCATCAGCCGGTTTTACAGTGACGGTGACGGCGTGCCGGCGGCTGAGTTGCCGTTCGTCGATTCGCCGATTGCCCACGAAAACTTTATTCTCCGAGATGGCAGCAAGTCGGTGCTGGCGACCTACCGGCCCGGTGATGATGCCTTTGTACGGGTGGAAAAGAACACCTGTTACGGCATCACGCCGCGAAATGCGGAGCAGTCGTTTGCCCTTCATGCTCTCCTAAACGACGACATCAAGCTGGTGACACTTGCCGGAACAGCCGGGACTGGAAAAACGCTGCTGGCATTGGCGGCTGCCCTCGAATGCCGTCAGCAGTACCGCCAGATTCTGCTGGCGCGGCCAGTCGTCCCACTGTCGAACCGAGACCTTGGTTTTCTGCCGGGAGACATATCCGACAAGCTCGACCCGTACATGCAACCCCTGTACGACAACCTAACGGTGATCCGTCATCAGTTTCATGAAAATTCACCCGCCGCCCAGCGGATTCTGGAAATGCGGGAATCAGAGAAACTACTCGTCACCCCGCTGGCCTATATTCGGGGACGCAGCCTGCAGCGGATCTACTTCATTGTCGATGAGGCCCAGAACCTCACCCCCCACGAAATCAAAACAATCATTACGCGGGCCGGTGAAGGCACCAAGATCATTTTTACTGGTGATATTCGGCAGATTGACCAGCCCTACCTCGACGCCCTTTCGAATGGGCTGAGCTATCTGATCAATCGTATGGTTGGGCAGCCAATCTATGCCCATATCACGCTTGAAAAAGGTGAGCGGTCGCCATTGGCCGATCTGGCCAGCGAACTGTTGTAACAGCGATGCCGGTGGAGATCACCTGCCAAGTCGTTCGTTCCAGGCAGCTGCTGCTCGCGGCTCGTAAGTGACGAGATCGAAACTGTCGCGGACGACGGCACGCACACTTCTCAGGTCGACCCTGCCCTCGCGGGCCATCAACTGCACCAGCAGGTTGCCTATGGCTGTGGCTTCAATCGGTCCGGCCACCACCGGCCGATCGGCTGCATCGGCGATCATCTGGCAGAGCAGGCGGTTCTGGACGCCACCCCCGACGACATGGATGCGGCCAATCCGGCGGCCCACAAGTTCGTCAAGTTCACCGAGTGTCCGCCGAATGGCGGCGGCAACACTCTCCAACGCTGTTCGGACAACGGCACCGGTCGATTCTGGAACAGGTTCGCCTGCCGACCGAGCCAGTTCGCGGATGGCTGCCGGCATGTCTGCAGGAGCAACAAGGGCCGGGTGGTTCGGGTCGACGAGAGTTGCCAGCGACGGGGCTTCTGCCGCGAGTGCGGTCAGTTGATCCCAGGTCCACTCCTGCCCTGCCCGCAGCCAGCTGGCTCGGCACTGCTGGACCAGCCAAAGCCCACAGACATTCTTGAGCAGCCTGGTTGTCCCTCCCACACCGCCTTCGTTGGTGAAGTTGCGGGCAAGGCATTCCGGCGTCACCAGCGGACGGTCCAGTTCAGCTCCGACGAGTGCCCAGGTGCCGAGGCTGACATAACACCAGTCAGGACGGGCCGCCGGTGGCTCAAGAGCTGGCACGGCTGCCACGGCACTAGCGGTGTCGTGGGTGCCGGGTAGCACCACCCGCACATCCCGGAGGCCTGTTTCGGCGGCGATATCAGCCCTCAGGCCGCCCAAGTCCTGCCCCGGTTCCGCAACCGGGGCGAAGAGCCGAGGCGGCAGGCCAAACCGCTCCAGCAGCCCATCGGCCCAGCAGTTCTGCTGGGGGTCGAAGCACTGGGTCGTCGTGGCGTTGGTCCGCTCATTCGAGCGTTCCCCCGAGAGCAGCCAGTGCATCAGGTCTGGGATCATCAGGAAGCGATCGGCCGCATCAAGTAGCCGGGGATGATCTCGCTTGAGGGCCAGCAGTTGGTAGAGCGTATTGATCTCCATGAACTGCAGGCCCGTGGCCGCAAAAATGTCAGCTCGGGAAACGGTTGCGGTGGCGGCTTCCAGCAGTCCTTGCGTGCGTGCATCCCGATAGCAGACCGGATTGGCGAGTAGGGCGTTGTCGGCTGTGAGGAAGCTGTAATCGACTCCCCACGTGTCGACGCCGATACTGCTGATTGCTCCTCCGTGTTGAGCCTGGGCCAGCCGAAGACCGCAGAGGATCTCACTCCAGAGCCGCACAAGATCCCAGACCAGATCTCCCCCCATTTTGACAGGGGCATTTTCGAAGCGATGCAGTTCTGCCAATTCAAGTAACCGGCCGTCAAAAGCTCCAGAAACCACCCTGCCCCCGGAGGCTCCGAGATCAACCGCCAGCGCAACCGTACGTGCCATTTTTCGTCTCTCCTCACGTCAGCTTTTTTGGGTGAGCCAGTTCAGCAACCACGCCGATCTTGTTGTACCAGCCCTGTTGACCACCGGCAGGGGGCTAAGCCGGGGAATCTGGGTGGAGCATTCCGCGCGGCACGCTGCGTGTTCTCAGGCGTCCCCGTTCGCTGCCGATGCCCCTACGAGACGATGCAGCGGTTTACGCCCTCCGGCGGGGATGGCACGATATCATCAGCCGCGGGCAGCATTTGCCGATTGGCCCGCCCGCGGTTTCCCCGCTGAAATGAGACAGTCACGTGGCCCAGACCGATTCGCCGCCGCCAGCCTCGCCCTCACCTGTCGGTCCCGATTCTGCACTGCTGGCCGAATTGGCAGAGGCGAGTCAACGTCTGGAAACAGCCGAGCCTGAGGCCATCATCGGCTGGGCAGTGGAACGGTTTGGAAGCCGGCTGACCATGGCGACAGCCTTTGGGCCAGAGGGCTGTCTGATCCTGCACTGGTTGGCGGGAATCGCCCCAGAGACCTTTGTCTTCAACCTCGAGACTGGCTATCAGTTTCAAGAAACGCTTGAACTTCGGGATCGGATCAGAGACCGGTACGGCCTGACCGTCGTGTACGAACATCCCGAAACAACGGTCGAGGAATATGAGCGGCAGCATGCAGGACCGCTCTACCGAACCGACCCAACCCGCTGCTGTGGCGATCGGAAAATTACCGTCATCCGCAGAGTCCTCTCCCGCTTCGACGCCTGGATGAGTGGTATCAGGCGGGATCAGAGCTCCGACCGGGCAGCGGCGCCAATTGTTGGCTGGGACAGGAAGTTTGGCGTGGTGAAAATTTCACCCCTTGCCAACTGGACCAAGGCAAGGGTCTGGGACCAGATCGTCCGCGACCAGGTTCCCTACAATCCTCTTCACGATAAAGGCTATGTGAGCATCGGTTGCTGGCCCTGCACTCGGCCGATCGCAGCCGGTGAGGATGAGCGGGCCGGTCGCTGGAGCGGTACCGCCAAGACCGAATGTGGGCTGCACCTGCGGGAATGACAGGCCGGTGACGATATCCGCTGCCGATTCCGCCGAGTTGGGGATCCTTGAACAACTGCGTCAGACACCTGCGCTGCTCGAGGCGGTGGCAGCCTGCTCGGAGGCTGAACGAGTCAGCCAAAAGAGTCTGCGGATCAAATTCGATGGCCCGCTGGTTCGGGCGGCGGTGGCCCTGTACGAGGCCCGCCAGCGTGCCGCCGGCAGGCTTCCCGAGGCTGGTCGGCTCTGGCTCACCCGCATCGGTGCTGAACAGGCGACGGCCTGGCCCGTGGCTCGTCACAAGGCTGAACGCTTTGCTGGTTGCAGTCGGGTTGCAGATCTCTGCTGCGGCATTGGCAGCGATGCTGCCGCTCTTTCGCAGCTCTATGAGGTGTTGGCTGTTGACCGGTCGCCCGCAATGGTGCGTCGGGCGGAGTGGAACACCGCCGTGCTTGGGCAGTTGCAGCGCCTCTGCGGAGAAGCTGCCGACGTGACCCGGCGTGACTGGAGCGACTGGTTCGTCCACGTCGACCCGGACCGTAGGGTTGGCCGCAATCGGCCCGCTCGACGGCTGGCTGACTACCAACCAGGACTGCCTTGGCTGCGGCAACTGTTGGCAACCGCCCGCGGCGGTGGCATCAAGCTGGGACCGGCCAGTGACTGGCCTCAGCAGTTCAACGCTGCCGACGGCTGCGAGGTTGAACTGATGAGTCTCGGCGGGGAGTGCCGCGAGGCGACGCTTTGGTTTGGGGCTCTGGCTGGGAAAGTACCACGGCGGGCGACCAACGTTGGAACCGGTGAGAGCCTGGCAGGAGATCCGGCTGTGGCTGGGCGTCGGGTGGCTGCCAAGCTTGGTGACTGGATTGCCGAGCCTGACCCTGCTGTTATCCGGGCCGGCCTCGTCGACCTACTTGCGGAAGAGCAGGGGCTGGCTCGAACAGCTGCGGACGAAGACTATCTGACCGGTCTGCTGCTGCCGTCGACGAGTCTGGCAGCTTCGTTCAGGATCGACGAGGTGCTGCCGGCCTCCATAAAGCTGCTACGACAGACGCTGCGGCGACAACCCCGGCGGTTTTATGAGATCAAGTGCCGTCGGCTGAAGATCGATGTCGAAGCCGTTCGGCGACAGCTGCCTGTCGGCGATGGTCCGCCAGCCGTGATCATCTTTTGCCGGGTTGCCGGTCGAGGCCGTGCCATTCTCGCCCAGCGGGGGTGAGAAGCTACCGCAGTAGCCGCCCGGTCGCCTCAACGCGACTGGCCATTTCAGCGTAGGCCTGTGACTTGTCGGCATCGCCCTGTTCGGCGTACATGGTTGAAAGATTGCCATAGGCGACCGAAAGTGCCCGCTCTTCGAGTTGCTTGCGGTCTACCGCCTCCACCATCAGGTCAACGCCGGTCCGGCTCAGGTCGATGGCATCTTCCCGTCGTTCCACCTGCCAGTAGGAAATGGCCATGCTCACAAATGACTCGCCTACCCGGCCAATCTCATTATCAGTGATCACCTCTTCATTACGGTTCCAGAGTGGAATTGCCTTGTCGAACCAGGTGACGGCTGTGGCATGATCACTGTTCCGGAGGCTGTGCATGATGCCGATCTGGAACATGAGGTCACCGAGATCTTTCCGCTCGGTCGCCGTCAATTCCCGGTGCTCAGCACCCCGTTCAAGGTAGGCGACCGTGAGGGTTGCGTTGTCGAGCATGTCTTCCGCATCACCCCGTTTCCGGGCTGCTGCCAGTGCATCGGCTAGCCCGCAGCCGACCTGCCAGTCAATCTGCCTCCGTCGCCAAGGGTCAGTTACCGAGTCGTTCATCCGTTCCCGCAGTTCCAGCAGTCGCTTCACCCACGGCACCGCTTCGACGGCATTGGCCGAACCAGCTGCCACGGAAAGGGCCCCACAAATGAGCTCCAACTCAAGCCGATCGCGGTCGGTGTCATCGGCGTCGAGATTGGCCACGATGCCGTTGGCCCGGCTGATCCACTTGGGAATCACCCGATTTTTCTGTTGCCAGGTTCCCCGGGCAATCGCCTGAGCAGTTCCAAGGTGAGCATCAAGCAGCACCCGGCGGGCCACTGAGCGGACATTGTCGGACCGACTGGCAGCCAGGGGCGTCGCCTTACGGATGGCTTCAGTAAAGAGGTCGACCGCTTGTTCGAAGGCGGGCTCGTCCTTCGCCAGTTCAACGCGAGCCCGCAAGCGGCCTGCCTGAGCAGCCAGCAGCGAGGAGACACTCGGGCGTTCGACCAAGCTATCGATCGCCGCGTCGGCATCCCCGGGACGGCCGAGTGCCAGCAGTATCTCCGCCCGTTTGAGGCCCGTCCAGGCATCTCCGGGCCCTAGCTTTTCGGCTTTTTCGGCAAGCTTCAGGGCTGTCTGCCAGCGGCCCTCCTCAACCATCAGGTCCAAGAGTAGCCGATGAGCCCGTAGGTGGGTTGGATCAATTTCGATGGCGTACTGCAAGTCGGCCACGGCATAGGCAGCACTGGTGTTCATTTCGCCCTCGGCCCGCAGCACAAATGAGTCGGGATCGAGTGGCTCCAAGAGCACTGCCGTTGCCGATGTTGTCCCCGCCTCAAGGCTGAACATCACACCCCGCTCGGGAAAGACCTGGCCAATGGCCGTTCCGGTATCGTCAAGGACCGCCACAGTGCGGAGATCGGCGATCTCAAGTTGTTTGGCGAGATCAGTGGCTGGTACCGGCTGGGCCAGCTTGATCTGGATAGCAGTGGCAATGCCATCTCTGAACGTAACGGCAACTCGGTCAAAGGGTTCGATCTCCCAAGCGAAGCACTCCGTGCCGTCCTCGCGGGGAACAACCTGTCCGGCTCCCCAGTCGGCATCAATTTCAGCCCGGGTTGTCTTGCCGGGATAAGCACCGCGGAAACTCGCCGGGTCGATCGCCAGTGTCGGTGTCTCGTCGGGAGCTTCGGCTACTGGCGCAGTTAGTGGGGCGGTATCATCAGCGGCCGGCGGGGCGGCAGCTTGGAGAGCGGGGGCTGGAGATTCCTCCGGGCGCTCGACGCTGGTTTCGATGGCTGCCGCCTCGGCTGTCGGGCTTGGCTGTCTCAGCAGGCTGCGTGCAGCTGCTAGAGGACGCTGCCAGGTTGTGCCTTCGGATGCTTCTGCCCGATTCAGCACACTCGTCTCTGGCCCGAGAGCGGCAGAATTGCGGGGCGGCTCAACGGTGGTGGGCTTTGCCGGAGCTGAGGACTGCTTTGCCTTGGGTTTTGGCAGCAAATCGTTCCAAGCGGCCGCATAGATCTTGGGGTCAAACAGCCGGGCCGCTCGCTCCGTGAATGACTCACTGGCTTCTGCAGTATCTGCTGAAGGCCGATTGGGCTGTTCAGCCAAGGACTGCCCATTTGTGGCATTTGGACTGCTCATCCGGCTGCCGGCCCTTGAGTTTCCGGCGACTTTGCCACCCACATTCGGTCGTACCACAGGGACGATCGCTTCGGTCGAAAGGATTCCCGTGGAGGCATCCGATTCGTCCAGCTTTGAGGCACTGGCCTCGCCAATTGACTTGACCCAGTCCGGAACCTGCATCGGCAGGGCAGGGCGGGGCTCTGCTGCTCGACTTGGGAAAGCGAGGCTCACGGCGACAAGTATGGCTGTCACCTGGAGCAGATAGGCGGTGTGGCGGCGGTGCATCACGATCACGATTCATACCTCCGAGGACACGCGGACGTTGGCCACCCGGCGAAGCCCGACGTGGGGGGGACGGTAGGTATCAAGAAAAATGACGTCTAGATCAAAATCCAGCGGGTATTCTGCGGTTGAGATTTCTTCCCCCCTCACCCCGTGCATGAGTCATGGTGCAGAACTCTTCAGCTTCCCGGCACCTCGTGGTCGTGGGAGGTGGTCTGGCTGGTCTGGCTGCTGCAGAGCGGTTGGCCTCTGCAACGCCCCAGTGCGGGAAATCACGCATCACGCTGCTTGAGACAGGCTCCCGCCTGGGGGGGGTGATTGAAACCGTACGGGAGGATGGCTGGCTGATCGAGCGATCAGCCGACAGCTTCCTGGCAGCCCGTCCGGAGGGAATGGAGCTGGTTCGCCGGCTCGGGCTGGAGGACGAACTTGTGGGCGTGATACCGGCCGTCCGGCGGGCGCTGGTTTGGTCCAAGCCGCAGCCTGACGCAGCGGGACGGCTGGTGCCGGTGCCGGCCGGATTTCGTCTGCTGGCACCTGGGAAGCTCGTCGGTGTGCTCGCCTCTCCGGTGCTCTCCTGGCCAGCCCGGCTGCGGGTGGCCGCTGAACGCTTTGTGCCACCTCGACGGCTGTCATCTGCCGGAGAGATAGACGAGAGCCTCGAGTCGTTTGCAGTCCGTCGTCTCGGCCGGGCAGCCTTTGACCAATTGGTTCAGCCCCTCGTCTCCGGCATCTGGACGGCCGATCCCGCCCGGCTGAGTATGGCCGCTGCCTGCCCAGAATTTCTGGCGATGGAACGAGAGCAGGGAAGCCTCAGTCGCGGTGAGCGGCTGCGGCTGCGGGCTGCGGGTGGGGGGGCGGAAGCCCGAGGGGCACGGTATGGGCAGTTTGTCTCGTTTCGCAACGGCATGCAGACACTCATCGACGGTCTCATTCGGCGGCTTACCAGCAGCAGTGTCGAAACGGTATTCAAGGGGGTGGCGTCACTCAAGCCCGGCCCCGCTGGCTGGCTGCTGGAATTGACCGACGGCAGTTTGATTGACGCCTCCGGCGTTGTCCTGGCGGTGCCTCCACGGGCCGCCAGTCAGCTTCTTCACCCGGTCGCACCGGCGCTTGCTGCCGACCTCGGTGGAATCCCAACCGCTGGAGCCGCCATTGTGTCGCTGGGGTTCGGTCGTGAACAGGTCGGCCATCCACTTGATGCGGCCGGCATGGTAGTGCCGCGGGCCAGTGGCCGTAGGCTCCTAGCGGCAAGTTTTTCCAGCAGCAAGTTTCCCGGCCGTGCACCGGCTGGTTCAGTGCTGATACGTGGCTTTATCGGTGGAGCGCTCGATCCTCAGATTGCTACGATTCCCGATCAAGAGGTCATCAGCCTTGTGTTGGAAGACCTGCGCGAGATGCTCGGCATTCGAGGGCAGCCTGCGATTGTGCGGATCGACCGCTGGCATGAGGCGATGCCCCAGTACCATGTCGGTCACTGCCAGCGAGTGGCTCGTATCCGGGAAGCCGAGAAATTACTTCCAAGTTTCGGGCTCGCGGGCTCGGCGTACGCCGGCGTTGGAATCCCGCAGGTGATTGGCTCAGGTCAGCAGGCAGCAGCCTTGGTGGAGAGCGGTGGCTGATCGCTTGTGGCAATTGCCAGTAGGCGGCAGTTACTTCTTTGCCTTCTTGCCATCTTCTGCCGTTTCGTCGGCCTTGGTCTTCTTTTTCTTCTTCATCGAAATCTTGTAGACCCTGACCTTTGGCAATCCAAGCGGACTCTGTCCATCTTCCCATCGCTCAAGTTCTTTGAGCTTGGTAATTCGCTCTGCACGGCTGAGAACACCACGACTGCCACCACCACCTTTGCGAATCCGGAGACTCTTGTTCATCGTCATGGCAGTATTTCCTCAAACCTTGGCGGACTGTGTTTTGAAATGTGGAGGCTCGCCGATGTCGGCGACGCTTGAAAACCTAGTGTAAAAGCCATCCGGCAGGCTGCAAGGGTAGGCATTTACAGCCGGGAGACCCTCCCCAGAAAAATCTGGAGTGATTCGGGGCGTTCTTCAGGGTCCGCCCGCAGACAGTCCATGATGGCTCCGGCAAGCGCCTCGGGCACGTCGGCCCTTTCCCTGATGTCAGGTGGGGGCGTGTCGTGGGCCAGGGCGGCTCGGGCATTTCCGCCCGGCCAGGGCAAGAGCCCGCAGCCGATCTCGTAGGCGGTCACACCGAACGAAAAAATATCGAGCCGGCGGTCGCTTTGGCGGCGGCGGATAACTTCCGGAGCCATGTAGTTAGGGGTGCCGGTGCGATTGCCGGGTCTGAGGAAGGTGGGCGTATCGGGCACCGATAAACCAAAATCGAAGAGCGTCACCTGGCCTCCGGGGCCGAGCATAAGGTTCCGCGGACAGACGTCGCGATGAACGTAACCGGCTTCATGGACTGCCGCGAGGCCGGAAGCTGTTTGCCGGATGATCGCAATCCGCTCGGCAAGAGTGAGCGGTTCACCGCGTTTGAGCCGAAAGTGCACCAAACAACCTTCGAGGAATTCCTGGACCAGATATTCGCCGCCGTCATGGGTGCGGCCGAACTCATGGGTGACCACAACATTGCTGCCACGGATCTGGCTGCTGATTGCACCTTCACTCGGCTTGTTGAGTCCTTTGAAGCGGGCCTCAATTGGCGCGATCTTGGCCGCATTGGGAAGCTTGAGTCCGACGATCTTGCCCGACTCTTGATCGCGAACCTTGAAGAAGCGAGACATCGTCCCGGCAATTCCTTCACCCAACGGTTCGAATCGTTTCCAGACATGAATTTTTGGCTGGCTCCCACCGCCGAACAGTGAGGCCACCAGAGAGCGTAGATTCATGGGCAATAAAAAGAGCCATGGGTCAGAGTTGCTGTCTCCACCAGCGTTGTGGAATGCTCAACTCCTGAGTGCTGAGAGCTCCTCGCGGGCACCCTTCAGTTCCAACTCAAGCCGAGGAATCTCAGCTGGATCGTCTGGTTGCTTCTTGGCGGCAGCAAGCAGTTGCTGCAGTTTCGCAACTTTTTGCTGCAGAACCTCAATCCGTTTTTTTGTTTTTTTGTCCATCGCGATCGTATTGGTCGTGCAGGTTCTTGAGTCAGAACGAATGTTGTTTTTGCGGTTTGGCTTTGGCCGATTGTCTATCAGTCAGCCGCCGGCTTTTCGGCCGCTTGCGGTTCACCAGTCTCGCGGAAGGCAGAGCCCGCATCAGAGTTTTCATACCGATTGGCATCGGCGGAATCAGTCTCGAGGGATTCTTGCAGTTGGACTCCCGCTTCACTAGGCCCGAGGTTTGGACCGGTGTGAAGGTTTCGAAGCCAGCCCGAGAGCATCACCACTGCCACAGCCAAACCGATGGTTACGGTGAGCCAGCGGGCCCGCTCCCGTCGGATCCACGCTGTCTTGGAGCCACGTCCAACCAGTCCGCTGGCGAAATAAAAGACACCCAAGGCGAGGAGAAATTTGACCCCGAAGATGGCGTGGTAGCTGGTCTGACGCATCCACTGGCCATCGGCCCAGCCTTGGCTTTTGACGGCATTGTTGAAGAGCAAAAAGTTCGTCAGCCCACTGGCCAGCAACAGGGTGATGCCACCGATGACCCAAGGTAGCCATCGCCGGCGAACCGTTTCGTGAAGTTTTTCGCGAGTAGCGTCGTCGACCTCGGCAACGGCAGGCAGGAAGGCAAAGCGGGCGAAGAATAGCCCGCCCACCGTAAGCACTGCGCCAAGAATGTGGGCCCAACGCAGCAACAGCAGCACAGCTTCCATCTGAATAGGTTCTCCGAGAAAATGGTGAATCTCTTTTACCGCTTCCGGTATGGTAGCGGTATTGATGAGTCATCGTCCATGCAGCGGCGATAGAAATATTCTCTTGCGGACAGCGAATAGGCCTTTTCAGACTTCTGGCTGCAGTGGGGGAGTCCAGGCAGCAGAAGGTTGATCGTCACGCTGTGGATAAGGAATGGTGCCAATGGGATCTTTTCCCGAAGAGCATGATTGGGGCTCACTGCAGACGGCTCTTGGCGGGGTGTCATCGCACGAGGGGTGGATGCAGCTTGCCCTTGAGGAGGCCCGCGCGGCGGCCACAGAGGACGAAGTGCCGGTCGGTGCGGTCATCCTTTCGGGAGGCCGGGTGATTGCCAGCGGCCATAACCAGCGGGAGCAGTTGGCTGATCCAACGGCCCATGCCGAGATGATCGCACTGACCCAAGCGGCGGCCAGTCTTGGTTCCTGGAGGCTAGAAAATTGTGTGCTCTACGTCACGCTCGAGCCCTGTCCGATGTGCGCAGGAGCCATTTTGCAGGCGCGGGTTCCCTGCGTCGTCTGGGGAGCGGCCGACCCGAAGGCAGGGGCGGTGGAGTCGCTTTACCGGCTCTTCGAAGATAGCCGGCTCAACCACCGGGTTGAGCACGTCGGGCATGTGCTCGAGGCTGAGTGCGGCGGACTGCTATCAGACTTCTTCCGCGACAAACGCCGCTACCGCTGATCGATCGGGACAAATTCCCGCAGAGTCTCGCCCGAATAGATCTGCCGTGGCCGGCAGATCTTCTTGGTCGGGCTTCGGTGCATCTCCATCCAGTGGGCGATCCAGCCGGGCAGCCGCCCCATGGCAAAGAGGACCGTGAACATCTGCTCCGGGATGCCCATCGCCCGGTAGATGACGCCCGAATAGAAATCGACATTCGGATAGAGCTTCCGCTCGATGAAATATTCGTCGGCCCGGGCCACCTCCTCAAGTTGCTGGGCGATGTCGAACAACGGATCCTTCCGTTCGATCTTGGCGAGCAGTTTGTCGCAGGTTGCCTTGATCAGCTTGGCTCGGGGGTCGTAGTTCTTGTAGACACGATGGCCAAAGCCCATCAGCCGGAAACTTGAATTCTTGTCCTTCGCCAGATCGACATACTTCTTCACATTGCCGCCATCAGCCACGATCTGTTCGAGCATCTCGACGCAGGCCTGATTGGCACCGCCATGGAGTGGTCCCCAGAGTGCCGAAACCCCGGCTGAGATGCTGGCGAAAAGGTTGGCATCGCTGGAGCCGACCATCCGCACTGTCGATGTCGAGCAGTTCTGCTCGTGGTCGGCATGGACGATCAGCAGCATGTCAAGGGCATCGGCGAAGTCAGGATCAATGTGATATTCCTCGCAGGGCACCGCAAACATCATCTGGAGGAAGTTTTCGCAGTAAGACAGGTCGTTTCGCGGGTAGATCAGTGGCTGGCCGATCGACTTTTTGTAGCTGTAAGCCGCAATCGTCGGCAGCTTCGCCAGCAACCGGTGGACGCTCACCGTTACCTGATCAGGATCACGGACATCGAGGGAATCCTGATAGAAGGTCGAGAGGGCTCCCACCACACTGCCGACGATGGCCATCGGATGGGCATCCCGTGGAAAGCCGTTATAGAAGCTCCGCATGTCCTCGTGGATCATGGAGTGCTGCGAGAGAGAGTGACGAAAGGCGTTCAATTCGTCGCTCGTGGGCAACTCGCCATAGATCAGCAGATAGGCGACCTCAATGAAATCGCACCGTTCGGCTAGCTCCTCAATCGGGTATCCCCGGTAGCGGAGAATGCCCTGCTCACCGTTGAGAAAGGTGATGCCACTGGTGGTCGAGCCGGTATTGACGTACCCCTCGTCGAGCGTGATCAGGCCGGTGCCTGCCCGCAGCCGGGAGATGTCGACCGCCCGCTCGCCTTCGCTGCCGACAATGACAGGCAGATCGATCGATTCCCCGTCCAACTGCAAGCTGGCCGGTGACTCCGCGTGGGTGCCCGGCCAGGGGGTTTTCGGCAGATCAGACTTGGCGGTTGGGGCACTCATGCGGCAGCCTCCTGGGTATTGGTCGGCGACGGATCCGCCGCGTGACGATCCACATCCGCCTTGCCAGAGTGTAGCCCTGCTTTGGCCCGTCAGCAATCGACCAGGCTTCTGCCCGCTGGTGAGACCGTCGTCAACGGGTGCGGCTGGTTGGGCTGCGGCCAGCGATGCCGGCAGCCCCCGCGTGCTCATCGAACATCGTCCAGACCGGTGTGCGGTCGCGAAGCCTTGAGAGGTACTCTTCCTGAGCCTTAGTTCGCCGCTGCCGCCGTAGTTCTTCCCGAATCGCTACCTGGGCTTCAACGAATGGCGTCCGGCCGGCGTCGTTTCGCTCCAGCACCTTGATAATGTGCAAAGCATCGCCGTCATCGAGGATTGCGCTAAGCTCGCCGACCGGCAGGCTGAAGATCGCCTCATCGATGACTTTGGACACGAGGCTCCCCTGGGTGGTCCAGTCGTATTGGCCACCGGTTTTGGCGGTCGGTCCCTCGGAACCGGCCTTGGCGACCTCTGCGAGTGGCTGGCCCTGCAGCACATCGTTGCCCATCGCGGCCAGCCGGTTCCAGGCAATATCTCGAGGCTGTTCAGGTGTGATCTTGACGGTCAGTTGCTCGAACCGGGCCCGGGCCTCAAACTCATAGTCGCTAAGATGGTTCTGATACCAGGCAATCATTTCAGCATGGGGAATCTCACCGGCGGAGCGGGCGTTCTGTTGGAGCCACTCCTGTGCTAATGCCCGCTCGAAAAACATCTTTCGCATCCGGTCCAGCGACTGTCCCTGGCTGCGGAGCTGGTGTTCGTATTCCTGAAGCGACGAGGCTCCAGCTGCCTTCACCATCTGGGGGAGTTGCTCTTGGTCAAAGGCCTCGTCGACCTTCGCCTTGATCTCCGGCAGCCGTTCTGCCGGGATTGTTCTGCAGGCATCGACATAGACCAGCAGCGACTCGATGTGAGGCGAAAGAACCTGTTGATAGATCTGGAGCTTGAGTTGCTGGACCTGCTCGGGCTTCAGATTGGGAGATACCTTTGCCAACCACTCGGTGGCTGCCGGGGTCATTAGGTCGCCGGCTAGCACCACCTCAGGGCCAACGCGGGCCACCACCATTGCCAACTCGACCGATTGCATGCCCGGAATGTCATCCGGGGAGCCAGCCCCTGGGGGTGACGCTTGAGTCGTCTCTTCGTAATCGGCCTGAATGATGCCCGCTGGGCTCCCCTGCTCGACTGCAGCTGTGGCGACAGACCCGTCGCCTGCTTCTTCTGTTTGCTCGGTCGGCAGCGGCCTGCCCTCAGGGTCGACCGGCTCGATCGGTCCACCGGGGTTGTCGCGAATGCTGGAGAGAACATGTTGGCTGACGGAGGCCGGAATGCCGGTTGGCCACCCCTTCGGCCGGGAGACCGTTTCAGGGATGGTGGGAATCACCGGGGTAAATACTGCTGGGGCTGCCGCCGCCAGGTCATCGGCAGCCGTTGCCGACGACGTGACGCCAGCGAGGATGACTGCGGCGACCGCGTGGCCGAAAGCCGGCCAGAACAGCCTCGATCGAGGAAATGAGAGCATCTGCACGGATGGAGTTTCCGCTGAGGGGTACTGGCAAACCGCTTTACCCGACGGTTCGAGCCGACGCGGTCGTGGCGGAAGCTACAGATCATTGGCCGCCCGAAAAAGGGCAATGCGACGCCCCTCTGCGCGGGAACCCCCAATCAGCCCAAAGTGGTGCTTTTGCAAGCAGCGAGTGATCGCCGGACCGGAGAGTCGGCCACCAGAGGTCACCGCCGCTTCGGCTTTCTGGCGGGCCGCTCCCGTTTCCCGCCAGGCAGCAGGCTGCCGAGCAGGGTGAGCAGCCGATTGGGGTCGGCCGTCTCCCGGTCGCTCAAAGGGAGCACAGCGGTCTTATCACCGACGATCCGCAGTTCCCTGCCGGCCAGCTGACAGGCCTTTCGCCAGCGTTCAATGCGGCGGATGTCGTGGTGGCCGAGCACCAGCATGCCGGGCTGTTTGGAGATCGAGTCGATACCGAGCTCCGCCGCGGCAATCCGCAGCCTAGTTCGCTCGAGGAGCCGTGTTGCCGGCGCCGGAAGTGACCCGAACCGGTCCGCCAGCTCCGTTGCCAACTGCTCGACCTGGGGGTGGCTGCCGGCCCGCGAGATCCGTCGATAGATATCGATTTTGGTTCGGAGGTCGGTGATGTAGTCGCGGGGCAGCCAGGCATCGCCCGGCAGGTCGATTGCCACGGCCGGCGGTTCTGAAGGAGGCAAGTCTTTGAGACCCCGCACGGCGTTCTCAAGCAGCCGGCAGTAGAGTTCGTACCCGACGGTCGCAATATGGCCGCTCTGCTGGGTCCCCAGCAGGTTGCCGGCGCCGCGGATCTCGAGGTCACGCATCGCCAGGGAAAAGCCGGCGCCGGTGCTTGAAAATTCCTGGATTGCCCGCAACCGCCGGGCGGCGGTCTCGGTCAGCCGGCCCGACTCCTTGACCAGCAGGTAGCAGTAGGCCCGGTGGTGCGACCGGCCGACCCGGCCTCTTAGCTGATGGAGATCAGCCAAGCCATATTGGTCAGCCTCGTCGATGAAGATGGTGTTGGCTCGGGGGATGTCGAGGCCACTCTCGATGATGGTGGTGGCCAGCAGCAGCCGGGTGCGGCCGGCGACGAAGTCGAGCATCACGGTTTCCAGCTCCGATTCTGAGAGCCTGCCGTGGGCAATTCCAATCGTGATGTCGGGCACAATCGCCCGGATCCGATCAGCCACTTTGTCGATGTCGTGGATGCGGTTGTGGACGAAAAAAACCTGGCCATCCCGGGCGAGTTCCCGGTCGATGGCATGACGAATCAGGGTTTCGTCAAACCGTCCCACCCGCGTCTCCACCGCCAGCCGATTGGCTGGCGGCGTGGTCAGGTTTGAAATGTCGCGAATGCCGAGCATCGCCATGTGCAGCGTGCGGGGAATTGGCGTGGCGGTCATCGTCAATACGTCGACACTGGCCCGCAGCGCCTTGAGCCGCTCCTTCACATCAACCCCGAACCGCTGCTCCTCATCGACCACCAGCAGGCCGAGGTTGGCAAAGTGGATATCCGCCTGGGCCAGCCTGTGGGTGCCAATGACGATGTCAACGGCTCCCCGGGCCAGTCCCTCAAGCGTCTCTCGGACTTCCCGCGTTGGTGTAAGCCGTGACAGTCCCCGGATAGTGAAGGGGTATTCCGCAAATCGTTCACAAAACGTGCGGCGGTGCTGCTCTGCGAGGATTGTCGTTGGCACGAGAACGGCCACCTGGCTGCCCGCCTCAGCAGCCTTGAAGGCGGCCCGCATTGCCAGCTCTGTCTTGCCGAAGCCGACGTCGCCGCAGAGCAGCCGATCCATCGGCTTTGGCTCCTCCAAATCGGCTCGGATTGCTTCGATGGCCGTCGCCTGGTCGGGCGTCGGGTCAAATTGAAATGACTGCTCGAAGGCGACCTGCCAGGGGGTGTCGGGGGGATAGGCCCGCCCGGGCCGGTCTGCCCTGACTGCCTGAATCTGCAGCATGTCGGCGGCCATGTCAGCTACCGCCTTCTCGACCGCCCGCTTCTGCTTTGACCAGAGCGTGCCACCGATCTTGGCAAGCTTCGGTGCGGTCTTGCCGCCACCGACATACTTCTGAACTAGTTCGATGGCCGATGCCGGCACATAGATGCGGGTCGACTCAGCAAACTCAAGTTCGAGGAACTCCTCAGTGCGTCCCTGCTTCTGGAGCAGCTTCAGGCCGCGATACCGGGCGATGCCGTGGGCGACGTGGACTACCAGATCGCCCTCGTGCAGATCGAGGAAGGTATCGATGGCCCGGCTCAGCCGGTGCTTGGGCAGCCGACTGGTCGCCGTTTCATGACGTCGAAAGAGTTCAGCCGCCGAGATCAGGACCAGCTTTTCGGGCACGAGCCGAAAGCCTGCCGACAGCCGCCCCTGGGCGAAGTGCAGCCTGCCTGCCCGGGCGGGGGCAGAGCCGCCAAGCAGTTCGGTTAGCCGGCGCTGCTCAGCCTCGGTCGGGGCAACGATCCAGACGTCTTGATCCTTGCCGACGGTGTCGAGTTCCTGACAGACCCGGTCGAGCTGGCCGGTGAACCGCTCGACGCTCTCGACGGCGAGCTGGGCGGTCGCCTCAAGACTTGCGGGAGCGATCGCCGAAAGGGTGACCGAGGGGTACCGGTAGATGCGGGCAAGGAGTTCTTCCGAGGTGAGTGTGGTTCCCTCCGGGAGCCGGCCGAGGAGGCGTTTGGCTTCCTCAACAAGTTCGGCCGGCTCCACCAGCGCCCACCAACTGTCAGCCGGCAGAATGTCTGTCAGCCAGGATCGTCGCCCGCCGCTGACGCTGAGGGCGGTGAGGTCGATGGCATCAATCGGGGCAATGCTGCGTTGGCTGACGGTGTCGAAGGTGCGGAGCGACTCGATTTCGTCATCATCAAGTTCCAGCCGGATCGGTCGCTCCCAGTCTGTCGCGAACAGGTCGATGATTCCGCCCCGCCGGGCAAAGCTGCCAGGATCGGCCAACGCATCGACCTGCCGCCAGCCCCGGCTGGTGAGCCAGTCGGCCAACTCCTGAGGGTCAAGTCGCTCTCCAACGGCCAGTTTCCGAGTGCTGGCCAGAATCTGCCGCGGATCAGGCACCGGCGCAAGGACGGCCTGGATTGACGTCACAATAATCCGCGGCGCCAACTCGCGAGGGCCAGTCAGCTGCTTGACGACGGCGAGCCTGGCCGCCTCGGCGGGGTCGGCGTCGGTTGCCGCAGGGTGCGGCGATCGGCACCGTTGAAAACCCTTGGCGTTTTCAGGTGTTGCCGAAGTGGAAAAAGGCCCAGAACGGCTTTTTTCACAGATAGCTAGCCCATCGAGGGCCGGGTCGGCAAACGAATCGATGGGCGGCAGCAGCTCGACTGACAAGGGTGAGAACAGCCCGAGGTCGTCGGCCAACAGTTCGGCCTCGGTCGCGTGGGGCATTACTACGATTAATGGTCCCTGCCCTCCCCGGGGGCGGGCCGCAGCAAGCCCAGCCACCGCGAGGCTGCAGGCAGCTCCCCAAGTGCCCCCAATTGTCGCCCCATGACCGGCCCGCAGGCTGTCCACCACCCCCGCAAAGCCGCTATGACCGATAAGCCCCGCGGCCAGCCGCTGCAGCTGTTCCACCAGCGGCGGTTCTTCTGCGACAAGTGCGGGATCGGCGGTGTTCACGGTCGTATTGTAGGGGATGCCGGTCGGCACGGTTTGCTCGCGGAGTTGCCGGCAGGCTGACCGGCGGCATCTTTTCGTGTATTGTTGAAGGATGTTCCGGACGGGTAGCCCGTCAGCGGCAGATTCCAGGAGGAAGACGACAATGGCAACCGCAGAAGAGCAGGCACGCACCGAGACGTTGGTCACCGGAGCAGACGCGGTTGTTGAGTCGCTCGTCCGGCATGATGTCGAGGTGCTCTTCGCCTATCCGGGCGGTTGCAGCATGCCGCTCCATCAGTCGCTTACCCGCTACGGCGACCGAATTCGAACCATCTTGCCGCGGCATGAACAGGGAGGGGCCTTTGCGGCTCAGGGCTACGCCCGCACGACCGGTAGGCCCGGTGTCTGCATGGCCACGAGTGGACCCGGGGCCCTCAACCTGGTCACTGCTATTGCCGATGCAAAGCTTGACAGTATTCCGCTGATTGCTCTGACCGGACAGGTTCCAACTGCGGTGATTGGCACCGATGCCTTTCAAGAGACTCCGATCGTCGAGGTCTGCCGGGGGATCACCAAACATCACTTCCTCGTCACCCACGCCGAAGACATTCCACGGATTGTCAAGGAGGCGTTTCACATTGCCACCACCGGCCGACCGGGACCAGTGTTGATTGATCTGCCGAAGGATGTGCAACAGGCTCACATCGTGCCCGACTATGACGTGCCGATGAATCTGCCTGGCTACCATCCCGAGGTTCGACGGGCCCATCCGGAACAAATTGCCCAGGTCGCCAACGCAATTCGCCGATCGAAGCGGCCGGTGATTTACGCCGGCGGGGGAGTGATCACCGGCAACGCCTCAGAGAACCTGCGGACGCTCGCCCGTAAGACTGGCATTCCGGTGACGATGACCCTGATGGGGCTGGGGGCATTCCCGGGTGACGATCCGTTGTCGCTCGACATGCTTGGGATGCATGGCAGCGTTTACGCCAACTACGCCATCGATGAGGCCGACTTGTTGATTGCCGTAGGCGTGCGATTTGATGACCGGGTGACCGGCAAGGTTTCGGAATTTGCCCGTCACGGCTTCATCGTCCACATCGACATTGATCCCTCTGAGATCAACAAAAACAAGCCGGTTCATGTGCCGATTGTGGCCGACGTGAACGAGGCGCTGGGGCAACTCAACGAAATTGTCGAGCCACCCGAGGCAGGCCTCGACGAATGGCACGCCCGGATCGCAGAGTGGAAGCAGGAAGACCCCTTTGCCTTCGACACTCGTTATCCGGGAATTCTCGCCCAAGAGGCGATTGCCGAACTGTCCAAGCTGACAGCCGACCGCGACACCGTGGTGACGGTGGGGGTGGGCCAGCACCAGATGTGGGCAGCCCAGTTCTTCACCTTCCGCCGGCCCCGCACCTGGCTTTCATCCAGCGGACTCGGCACGATGGGCTTTGGACTACCGGCGGCGATGGGGGCTCAGGTCGGATGTCCAGATGATCTGGTTATCGACATCGATGGAGACGGCAGCATCCTGATGAATATTCAGGAGTTTGCTACCTGCACCTGCGAAAACATCCCGGTCAAGGTGCTGCTGCTGAATAATCAGCACCTCGGCATGGTCGTCCAGTGGGAAGACCGCTTCTTCAAGGGCAACCGTGCCCACACCTACCTGGGTCCAGTTGAGAATCCCGAAGCCTGCGGTCGGGGCGATGGTATCTCTCCGGAATGTCGTTATCCCGACTTTGTCGCCATCGCCAGAGGTTTTGGCTGGCAAGCCGAGACAATCGTGGAGAAGGC
>Ga0114919_10000079_pt1 | contig 54015 bp, 39 predicted proteins | sample BlataG_FD_88682 | JGI IMG/M metagenome (GOLD analysis project Ga0114919, IMG submission 88682) | Deep subsurface microbial communities from Black Sea to uncover new lineages of life (NeLLi) - Black_00105 metaG | ecosystem: Environmental > Aquatic > Marine > Oceanic > Sediment | place: Atlantic... | reverse complement strand
GGATTGTAGTTCAGAAATCCGTACATAAAATTTTTCTGATTTTGAGACAGCTGTAAATATTCGTTCAGTGGGATATCAACGATATTATCATCAGGGATTGTATTTGCGAACTCTTTCATTCTTCTATATCCTTCTTCCTTTGTGACAATCGATTTGTTATAATGGTCATTACACTTGGTATCTAATTCGGATGTACGAATGGTTTTTGTTTTGACTCTTTTAGATGTCTGATCGTAATAAGTCATAACCCAAGATTTCGACGAATCTTTCCATGAAATCTTTTTGTGTAATGTAACCATCAAAGTCAATATATGGATGCTATTAACGACATAAGAATCACCATAAGTTTGGGAAATCTCATACATATCATCGGTTCCTGATACAATGTGATTGACAATACGTTTCTGGCCATCATCGCCGACCAATTCGTGTCCCACTCTAACATCTTCAGCTTTAATAATATCACCAGACCACAGGAGAACAGGAGTTTTAGGATCAACACACCCGAATTGCCCATTGGCACAAAAATAAGGCAAGTTGTTAGATCCTGTAAAATCATGAACCATGTTAACAATAGCATCACACAATGATTTAGGACCATGATGGTACTCTGTTTTTTCCGAAACATAACTAGCCAAGTTACCAACCTTGATTTTGGCAGCCTTCTTAGACCCAGCCGATCCTTTCCACTTCTTCATAGAACCCCAAATAGCCTTTCTCTGCACTTGTTTCAATCCATCCATAAACCTAGGAATCGAACGAGCAACATCAGCAATGGAGAACTGAATGAATTCGTGGTTAATAAAAGCGGAGATTGGTTGCATTTGCATCTCTTCTACTCGAAAATCCGGCTGCCAGTTTCGTATCCATTCTTTACGTTCGTCTGCATACTTCTCATGAAAGGCTAATTGCATTGCCGTCGGTGCTAGATCATCGTAGAAACACTGTACAATCTTAGGTGCTCGGAACTCTTCTTCAATATCAGAATCTTCCGATGACCCCAGACCCTTGAAATAGGCATGTTCCCAAGACTTCCAATCAGGGGTAGAATCTTTCCAATTCTCATATTCGTTGTTACTGTAAAACTTAATCATCTTGTTACCCTTCTTGACATCGATAATTTTGGTACGTAGATACTTAACATACCCTCTTGCAAGTAGTGAGGGGTATTTACAGTGAAACATATTCAATACCAAACCGAGAATGTGCTTACCATCTGTATCAGCATCAGCCAAGATCATTAGATGACCATACCGAAGAGTTTTAAAGTGCTCCTCTTCTACGTAATTAACACGCTCTCTCAGACCCAACATCTTCTTGAGTTCCAAGATCTCAGTGTTTTCTGCAATCTGCATCGGAGGTGCGTTCATCACATTTAAAGGTTTACCTTTCAAGGGTAACAATCCAATAAAATCACGGCCCTTCTCAAACAAAGACAACATCTTAACTGCAAAACCCATAGCTGATTTTCCCTCTGTCACATAGAGAGTACAGTTGGCTGCATTGGTAGTTCCCGCATCATTAGCATCTTCTCCTTTCAGATCTGTTAGGTATTTTCTTTTCTTACCATCACTAGACTTACTAAGACGAAAATGTTTAGCTTCCAATTCGGCATACAAACGGTTTACCAAATCCCATTTCATGATTGGTTGAAGGATCTTATCATCTATTACGATCTTGGGACTCGGAGACTTTAATGCTGTTTTGTACTGATTATCGAACTTCGGATTACCTAACCAACAAGAAACAAAAAGAGAAACATGTCTTTTAACATCACCCATATTCAGCTTTGCCGATCTTCCCTTTTTCTTGGATTTCTTTCCACCATTTACCGTATCTAACAAACCCTTAGAAATAGCTTTAAATGCTGCGTCCGCATGAACACCTCCATTCCGAGTCCATTTACCGTTAACAAATGATACATTAACTGCTGAATCAGGAGTGTCCACTGCACAGATCTCAACGACGGGAACCACCCCCTTTTCAAGAGACACTTCCACTCCGTTCTTTTTTGTCTGAGTTTTAACTCCCGGAGCCCACTGGTAATAAACAATGGATTTGTTGATAGCTTCTTCTCCCAAATACAACTTTGCATAATCGGTCGAATTTTGGACATTTAGTTTCACACCATTAAAGCGTACGGGGATCTTTCCACTGAAAGACATATCAGCCGCATGACGAGCAAATAATCGAAGTGCCTCGTCCGGATATTTTTCATACCCGAACCTCTTAAAATCTAATTTATAAACAACCTCAACAAATGCTTCTCCCTCATAATTCTCTTTAATTTCAGGTTCCGAGCGAATTGTCATATTCTCATTCCAAATCTGGCGATACCATCGTTTGTTATTTGGGTCTCCTATTGTCACCATAAATTCTTTAGAAAAGATATTGGTAAGCTTGGCTCCATAACCATTTCTTCCACACTCGGTTCTGACCTTGTTTTTATCATAATTAGAACTGGAATGAAGAACCCCAAAAATCAACTGAGGTGCCCACATCTTTTCTTGAGGATGGATTTCAATCGGGATAGGTATACCACCGTTTCGAACAGAAATCATTTCATGATTCATCAAAATAGTGACTTCCCCTGGATCCACACCGTGCCGAATAGATCTAGCTACATTATCACCCGCATTAGAACTGATTTCTACATAGATATTTTCTACACCTTCAGGAAGATGAACTTCCTCTTCTTGAAATTTCATGTTTTCAAGATTTAAAACACGCTCCAATCGAGGCATCTTCTCGTCTGAACCGATATAAGCATCCGTAATGTTGTAAATGTGATCTCGAGTACTACTATATCTTTGATATTCACTAGCTGTAATATGATAATTATTATCTTGTGGGGGCAGATTTACATGTAACTGTACCCTCGGAGAATTCTTCGGAGGCAATTTCAAATTTACCACACGAGGAGTTTGTTGATTTTTAGGTGTAGGTTTAATGGCGAGCCTGATGGGCTGTGCACACATTTTAAAGCTAAGGTCTTAGAATTCTATTTTTTAATCGATTTTTGTATTTTTCGATAAGAAAGAAACTTTAAGCAAGTATATTAAAACCTAATAATATATTAAAGAATAAAGATCTATTTTAAATAGATAAGATGGATAAAGAAACCGATCTTACTTTTCAGGATACAATAGAATGGGCAAATATGAAATCTGAAGTTAAAAATATACGTCCAAGAGGAATTCCCTTCTTTTATCTGATTATTGGTGCAGTTATAATATTGATTTTAATAATACTCATCGTTTACCTGATAGGACGAAACCCGGAAGAAGATGCACTAGAAATGATGAAGGACGATAAATATTTATATGACGACGATATCTATGATGATTACAGCAACGATCCTAATTACTATAGCGATGATGATTATGATCAATATCATGACGAAGAACAATATGATGATCCTCAGTAATTACATATTGATAAATAAACAATTCATACCAATGTATAATCATATTATCAAGTTGATTAATGAGGTTTTGATGCTAGAAAACGGAATGAATAACAAAAAATGAGACAATTGAGCCCTACCCTAATACATGAAAAACAATATATTATAGTAAAATATGATTAGTCGATAATATATAATTTTATATTATTATATATTATTTATCCAAGGAATGTATCCAAATCAAACATGATCTTAGCTGGTGCTCCCTCTGTTTCAGTTGGACTTGGGGTAGAGGCCGTCGTTAAAGGAGGTAGTCCCAAAGGTGACAATCCTTCAACGTCTGGAGCAGCCGGGGGAAGACCAAGTGCGGGAACAACTGCTTCTTGTGGTGGTTTCATATAGGTGAATTGCTCCATCTCTGCTAACAGATCTTCAGGAAGGCCCATTGCACCCTGAGTGAAAGTAGTAGTTTCAGTGGTTACAAGTGGTAGCGGTGCCTCAGCCGGACCGGCAAATGGTATTTCTTCCATTTGAATGGGCTGCGTTAGATCCTCAACCCGGATCTTCGGTTGAGGAAGAGGAGCCAAACAAGGCGCCTCATTCAATGTCTGCGCAGCTAGTTCCAACTCCGGAGCTCGGACCATTGGACCCTTGACTTGCTTGTGAACTCGGGGGTCCGGCGTTTGATTGATATCGGACATCACCATACCATCTGGTAAGAAAGGACCATCTCCACCAAACATCTCTTCTTCGACCCCTTCCATTAACATCACGTCAGCCCCAGATACGATATCCGTCATTTCACCAATGGCATCACGAAAAGCACCAATATCTAATTTCATATCGGGATTAAATTCTATCTCCTTTTCAATTTCCTTATACTTAGACCTATCCATATATTGTTCAGAATATCCAGTCCCGATCAAGGCCTTCTTTCCAACATAGATTGATGCGGATGTACCTTTAACTTCCTTCAACTCTCCAAATCCAGAAGCTTCCTTGAAAGTGTCCATCGCCTTCTCAAAACTGGCTTTTTCCAGAGCACCAATAGGTTGACGAGAGATACCAGTAAATGTAATTCCATTCACTTGACCAAGAGATACCATAAAATCTATCAACAAGACAATATGTCGAGGATTGACATAAGATCCTTCGTATCCAATAACATCAGAGAATTCCTTAATCAAAAACGATCGTGCTGCTTCAATACCCAACACTTCATTAATTTCATGAACATTATTACTATAGGTTCTTGTACTATCAACATTTGGATTAGACAATAAAGACCTAAGTGTTGATTTGTTACCCTTGAACAATGATCCATCACTGTCTGCATAAACAAGATGTGATGCGGTCATAATCTCGGTGGGTGGACGTCTAATAACTCGTGCCCCTTCTTTCCTTTTAGCTTCTTCATACTTCTTTTCGTCCTCTTTATCCGCTTTGATGGCCGCATTAACAACTTCAGTGGGAGACTCTCCAGTTGGTGTTTGGACACCAACACGGTTAGGATCAAGTCGGAAAATCTTCATGCCAACAGTTTTGCATAAATGAATTAACTTTTCGATACTGATTCCTGTAATCCTTTGTCTGACTTCGTTAATACGGAGATACCATCCTCGTTCAACAGATCCTGATCTGTACTCGTCCTTTACAATTTGCCAGACAGGAGCTTCTACCGGGTAGATTTGAGCAATTCCTTTGATACCTGTAATCTTCATATTATCAAGAGCCGGGATCACAGCTTCCCAAAGAAAGATCATTGAAGCATTCTTTGGATCCACAATACCACCAGTCTTGATCCTAGCTGCCACCGATTTTTGGACCGGATAGATGTGAATTTTTCCAATGTTCAGTGGACTGTATACACAAACAACTGACCGATCCTGCTCTACAACTCGAGCTACATCAGCCATTGAAATTTTGTATGCATACATCATGTTAACATCCAACTCCAAACGGAGAACTGAATCGGACTCGAAATCATCTCGAATCAACATGCGATAAGGTCCATACCACCACGGGTCTTCCATTGTATCGGTCGATTCAATGTCGGGAATTCCTTTGACTATATCTTTTACACTGATTTCAGTGACGGCCGGTCGAACTTTTGTGATGATATCGTCGAAAGACAAATTCTGGTTTTTGAAAAATATAGAGCATGATGTGTTCTTCAGTTCTTTAGAAGCGTTGATAAGCTCTCGAATCCTATCAACACCGTACGAAACGTTCTTAGAAGAGCCACTCTGATGAAAAGCATTCAAAGCCATCTGAGTGATAGGCTGACCCAATGCCTCCGCCGCAGTTACACCAACAACGCTTCCAGGTTTGATCAAGGCTTCGTTGAATTGTCGAATAAACTCACTCTTGACATCATTAATACCCAGTGGAGTTACTATGATCTCTTTCAGCTGTTCTCGAAGAGTCTTCAACATAGACTTTCGGTTGTATTCTGCTATAATAGAGCTTGAACTCTTCAGTTGGGGAATAACGTTCAAAATGTCTGTTATCTCTTCCTCAGTTAAGGGTCTCGGTTTCATGGTATCTTTTTTAACATTAACGAGATCTGTCTCAGCCGCCTCTTTTAAATTTTCTGATGGATCGGTTTTCGCATCCATTCTTTATGTTGATATAATAAAACCTGACTTGTTCATTTATAATAAAATTGCTGATTATCGATCAATTTGTCAAAAACGAAACGATTGCTAATTTTTAAAGATTTAATTATTATGTATAATAAAATGAGGATCCCCGTTTATATTTTACCGACACAAACACCCAGTACTTCTGACTATTTATATCGATTGTTTAAACAGAACAAACTTTTTCGTGTGATTGGATATCATTGTCATAATAGTACCATTGGCATAAATGATATCGTGACGGAAGCGAATCAGGTGGTAGACGCATTAAATGATGCTTATTGTAATTACCCGAAGAATTATTGTATTTTGATTAAAGATACTTCAGTAACTAATAGCACCTCTCATGAAATAGGTGATATTGTTTTGACTGCTATTGGTCTCAACAGAACAGGATGTAAAAAAGATAACTGGGATCTATGTTATTTAACCAAATGGTTGGATCGTTGTGATTTGTATGAGACATTAGAGAAGATTGATGGAGTGCCTAAGATTGTTAAAACCTTCTCACCCTTGGGTCTACAGGCTGTACTTTATTCCCCTAAAGGTAGAGATATTGTATTGGGAAGAGAAAAAATGCGTAATGGAGAATATTTCACCCCCATTACTCCACCATTAGGAGAACAATTAGCCAATGAAATTTATCTTGAGAATATCTCTGCTGCTGCAATTGTACCTAATCTTTTTGATTACAATGTGATGGTGGCTCAAATGGATGTGGATCTACTGAAATTAGCAGAATGTAGGTTACCCGATGATAAAGATAATTCAGTCGATGTTTCAGTAGGTCCAATACCCTTTTACTGGTTTCTTGTGGTAGTCGTAGGTATAATTCTATTGGCATGGTTTTTCTATCAATTCATAGGTAAATATGATATTCCCGGTGAACAATACATCAAACCGATCAAAAAAGGAGGAGGTTAATATGGTAGTTATAAAATAATATATTTTTAATCTTGGTTTAAAGATTAAAAATTTTATATAAAGGATATTATGTATATATTTATATCTTCTGATGGGTTGATTTATAATAGCCCGGATGTTTATGTTTTGTCTCAAAAAAATCAAAATATATCATGGGGAGATACATTGAAAGTGTATCCTGTCTATAAAAAGGGAGATCCAACCCTCAAAGGTTACCAAGAAATATATGCTATGTTTTCTCATGAAGGTAGTTTTGGTAGTTTAGATGACACTCAATGGATAGCATCTAAAGACCATTCTCAAACATGGTATAAGGGATTGAATGGGATTACGGATATTGTAAATAATGGTAGAATTGTTTATTTTGATTTAGGACCCGAATATCCTAAATATTATCTTTCCAAAGAAGATTTAATATGGTATATAACACATATATATAATCTATATCTACCGTTAGTTAACGATGAATATTATTCTGAAGAATAACGCAGCTATATAGAGTTTGAATCATATTTTATCTATATGATTTATTATTCATCATCCGAATTATCTGAATCATGCAATTCATCTATTATATCACTAACTGGCTTAACGACACTACCCAAACCATAAAGCATATAACCCATTCCAAATAGAACTAGAGATATGCTACCAGTAACCAAAACGAATTTGGTAGTAGTAAAGCCAGAAGTATGTGTGTCTAATGCATCAGAATGTGATACGAATAATTCATCAAAGGTGTAACTAAGAATCCCCATATCTTTATATTAGGGAAATTTATAAATCTGTTAATATATTATATCAATATAATATATTACACTAGGATATCAATTTAATATTTCTTCAATCAAAATATAACCAAAATTAATCAAGAAAATTTGGAATATCTTCTTTTTTGTATTCTTTTACAATTTTACTATCTTTAATTACAATTATTTTTGACCCACCCATTTCTGTGGCTGATAATAAATAAGGAACTCCGGGTTTATGTGTAATTTCCAGTAGTTTTTCTTCATTATCGTCATTACGAACCAGAAATACTTTCTTTCTTAACATTGGTCTTGATTTGGATCGATCATAAGGTACGCATACTTTATGGTCCTTTCCACCATGTTTGTAACAAATCACGGCTGATTTAGTACGTTCTAATTGTTTAAATAAGATTCCGTCATCTTCTTGTTTCTTGTTTAATTCTTTCATCACTCGATCAATAATATAATTATTTAAATAAGATTTAACATATTGGTACCCATAATAAAATCCAATACCACTACCTAACAGGATCATAGTTACAGGATAAAAGTAAGAACTTGACTCGGCTATTTCCATATTTTGAATATTTATTCATTCTTTAAATAATAATTATTATTAACTATTATTTATCCTCTTCGAACAACTGAGACTTAATACCGATGTATAATTTAAGCAATTCCCCTACTCTAAAATGGATATTTGGTAGATAGAAATCAGATTAACCAAGTACTTCATCTTTGAGTGCCTCATGCCCTACCTTCATCATGATAAATACATCCTCTTCCCCTCTCCTTCTTAATCGTTTTTCGTACTCATCTAACCACTGATCTTCGTATTCTGGTTGAACATGATATTGTTTCTTAATCTTATCAGCTCGTTTTTGGTACATTTTATCATAGTATTCCATTTGCTCCTTATGATATTCATAAGATGACTTGTTCCTGATAGCATTAAACCAATTATGAACATAATGGTCTAGTGTATCGGGGTTTTGTTCCATTTCCCCCTGTAGTTCAATCTCTTTCCTGAGTTGTTCTCTTTGTTCTTGTTCATCTTCTTTACGTTTCATCTCATCCTCAAACTGTTTCTGTAGCTCTTCGTCTTTCAATCGAGTATCTAACTTAAAAGTTCTGTCATGTCTCTTGACAGAACTGATATCCTCCCAACTACAAGTTTCACAAATGTATATACTATCATGACCCGTCTCTTTCATAATTTTCTGAACTTCAACTAATGCCTTCTTCTTAGTAGGATACCCACCCAAAAAAATTTGTTTGCCGTGAATACCTTCCTTTGGTTCGCTGTAAAGAAAATAAGCATAGATAGAAAATTCTTGATCGGTTGGAGGTTGTCTATTTTCTAGTAATTTATATGTATTAGCCAGCTTCTTCAAAGAATAGTATTGTTCTTCTCTGGACTCGGCCATTTTAAAACTGATCGACATCAGAACAAGAGATAGATCAGTTTTTAAAAATCAATATAGTAATCGATATACGTTAGAATATTTATCGTATTGAATAGGATTCAAAACTGATTTTTAAATTATACATTCCAAAAACATAAACAACATTATACAAACACAATGTCGAACGACGATACTCGTAGAATTATTTCTAAAGTCCTGGATATTGAGAACAGTGCAGCGTGGGAGATTGTATCATCTGATCCGGAAAATCATCTTTATATGGTGCATCACAAGCCAGAGGCGAATCTGTCAGAGTACGGACAGATTCGTGGAATTGTAGTCGACACCCAGGCTGAGACAGTGGTTTGTCGGTCATATGGGTATACTCCGACGATAGTGACAGAGAGAGTCACTGTCCAGGAGGGAGACGGTAATATCCACTTGATTGATGAACTAGGTCTTGAACATACTGTCAACCCCGCCCGATCTATTTTTAAGATCGGGTTCGAGGGTACACTAATCAATGTTTTCAAACATGATGGTGTTGTTTATCGTACTACTCGTAAGCGCCTGGACGCCTCTCGAAGCCGTTGGGGTAACTCGAAAACTTTTATGGATATGTATTGGAGTCTTGGTGGCCCCTCGGATGAGGTTCTTTTTGATCCGGCGTCTAAGTACTCTCCTTATTGTCATATTTTCATCATCGTACATCCGGATGTGTTGGTAGTCTCCAAGGACAACATTGGGGATGGATACTTGGTTTATTTGGGTCCTAAACAAATATGGGATACCGATTACAAGTTATGTCCCTATAAGCAAACAAATAAGGATGGTAGTTTGTTTAGTGGAGTGACACAAGCCGAATTCAGTGCTGATCCCAGACCTGATGCGGGTTGGATTGATGACGGTCTACATGTTCCTCAGACCGTTTCCAACATGGCTGACAATGTGTCTTACGTACAAGGACATGCTATCTTCTCCCCTCCCAATCTTAGCTTTGACGAAGTTAACAAGCATCTTTTGTTTGGTTTTTACAACGGGTTTGAGGGGTGGGACAAGTTAGACAAGCGCATTTTACCTGGGGAGTTTGTTATTATTCACAGTGTTGATGAGAACGGAGATACTACAGGGATGTTGAGAGTTGAGAGCCCCTCCTATAACTGGCGCTCTGGAATGAGAGACAACAATCCCAATTTGCTTCATCGTTTCTTTCAACTGGTTAACGGATCATACTTGAGATACGACACCCCAGAAGGTAGAAACAGATACAACAATCTGTACCCTATATTCACTCCTTACGACGCTGGTTCTATCACGAAGCAGATCAATGAGGATGGTCCTTATGTGGTGTGGCCTCAGGATGACACATACTACCCCGATAATCTAATGAACAAAGAGTCAAGAATGTATAATGTTTGGTTGGCATTTTTGAATTCCGTTCCTCTTCATAAGCAGAAGACGGTTGTAACATACCTTAATTATCTATATAACAAGCGGGGGGAGTTGATTAGATGGTTGAGATCTGTGGAGAGTCGTGGACATCTTGATCCTACGGAGTTCTCGAGGAGAGCTATCGATATTATTGAGGCTGCACGGAGATTCGCACAAAAGAAAGTGAAGGCTGGTCAGGATCGAGGCAGGAATGGACGTAAATTACCTTTGAAGGTTATTGTCAAAGACAACATTAGGAACTTGATAATGAAGGAGGAGGGATCAAGTCTCTATCGTTTGATTCGGGAGATGGACAGATACAAGAAGGAGCAGGAAGAGCTTCGTAATGAATCATTGGAATAATCAGGTTTGATTATTCGACATAAAACATATTATATCGAGAGATATATAATATGTTACAGCAGTTATATCCTTTCTAATAGGTTCATTTGGTCTTTTAACCTTTTCTAAATAAGTGAATATATAAATATTTTTGAGTTTCTCTAAAAATGGAGACAAGTTGCACCTATCGAGTTTATTGCTCAAAATGTAATAAGGATCAAAAGAAGAAAATGTCATGGAGAAAATACTTGTACTATATGACCATCGATGGGAAGAGTAAAGGATACTATGATATCGATAGTAGTTTAGTAGCGGCAGAACCCACTAAGTGTCCTTTTGGGCATGAGATTGATACCAAACGTACTAGGGTAATTCTGAAAAAGAAACACAATCAGGTTGCTACTGAACAATAAACAATGTGCTAAAAATACCTTTAATATTATGAGGAAGGATACATAATTGTTATAACATAATAACATTATTATTATGTTATGATGACGAAATGAATTTGATTGATTCAGATCGTCTTACTTTTATTTAGAAATCCATGATAGAAACTATTTCTGTTGAAGAATGGTTAAGGTCAGAGGAAGTTATGTCGTTTTTAGGTATATGTTGGTTGATATCTTCTTTAATAATAAGTATATATCGGCATCGAGAAGAAGTTAGAAGGTATGAGTCCATGAAGAAAGATGAAAAAAAGGGTGACGAATCCACAGAAATAAAATTTATGAGTTCCCGAGCTAGATTACCGTATACACGAATAGATAGAGATAACATTTTAGAAGAATTCATTGAATACTATAACTCTATAGATGAACAATTTACCATATCCACTATAACTCTATAGTTTAATTAGAGATTGAACCACAATGGCATCATACCCATACTCATATTTTTATTGACATGATAATCCATATTAATTGAACATTTCTTGTCCTCATGGACAAGTGCTGTCAAAGGAGCTTCGGAGTCTCCGACTAACCCAGAAGCAGTTACCGTATATATTTTTCCCTCTTCCAGATTCAATGGGAGTGGTCCTAAAACTCGCTGAGTTGATCCTGTGGGTGTGACTGACACATTAATAACCCCAGCATCGACAGGCAAATATATAGGATTCCCTGTCTGTCCGTAAGACACGTTTGAGAAAGCTTTTGCGTTATCACTAGCCCAAACATCGACGGCTGGTGCACCGGCAGCCGCATGGACAAACCTCAAATGAGATTTTCCCCGAGCTGGACAACTATTATTATCTTCCAAGGCCAATAAAGAGATACTTGGGAGATTCGTAACATCCCCATGTGCAATTACGGTATAATCTGTTTTAGGTTTCAGATTGACATCAGCAGAGGCTAATGTTTTACCACCAGCCATAATGGATAAGTAATGTTTTCCAGAAGGGACTTTCAGATAACCACTTTGAGTTTTGTATTCAACATTCGACAGGGCTTTCTTACCATCTATTACTACATTGACAGCGGGACCTTTAGCTACATTATGAACTACCTTGACTCGACTCTTTCCGTGTGAACGGGATCTGTGATGACTACGATGATGCATTTCTATTTCTTTTTTAAATTTATTGTATTACTTATGTATATCATTTAATAACTATGAAATACAAAAAAATTATGAAAGGACTAAAAAGATATCAAAAGATGCAATATACTGATAATTTAAATCAATATAATTTACAACCACCTACCCAGTCTTGTTATTTAGATGGGAGATATTTTAATAAGGTATTTGAAAGGTATCCCGGGCTAGTAAAAGAACCTTTAAACATTGTAATAGTTCGCGACAAACGTACTGGCGAAATGAGATACGAAAATTATATGACACAAACAGAAATCAATAATAATTATCCAGGATTGTTACGAGTGATTATTAATACACCCGAAGGAAGGCACAGTAGTTTAGTTATTATCGATTATAAGGATGCTAAAATTTATCGATTTGATCCTTATGGTAGAAAGTCACCCTATTTTGAACAAGTCAATACTATCATCGAAAGATATTTAGACCTATATATAGATTTTGATATGTATGTGGTTGAAAATCCAGTATATGATCAAAAGAATCCTAAGTGTGTTTCTGGTGGTTTTTGTGTAGCATATGTTATTAAATATGCTTACGATTATCTAAACGGGAGACAATTTGATCCTACAGAAATTCTCCGGTTTGCTGGCATGATAGAAAATATGTATGGACCTCTCTCGGAAGAAGGAAAAGACGTAGAATTTGGACTCTTTGGAAACCAGAATCCTAATCAGGGAAGAAACGTTGTTGTTGGGGCACTCGGGGGTGGTTTATTGGGAGGTCTATTAACCGGAACAGGAGGTGGTGCCTTGGTCGGAGGTCTTGGTGGAGGTCTTATCGGGGGTATCATTTAAATATGATACAAATATCATCATAATAGTCATAACTATTATGAATGCATTATAAGACACGGAATATTCTATTTAGTAACCGTTGATTTATGAGCCATCAACCTATCGGTATTATACCCATATGATCTGATTTTTTCGAGCATGGGTTCCACTTCCTTAGCTCTGACGGTTGGTCTACGACTTAACCACCATAACATCTGACCAGAAGGTCCACCAACAATAGCATTATTATAATCAGTCCAATGTACCCAGTAATCTCCGGGAGATGGATCTCGGGGAAATCCATCAAAAGCAATCTTTAATTTTCCTTTGTCCTTCTGACAAGGAACCCAGGCTTTCGCCGTCCGTGATCTAATCATTTTATTATTGGTCCAGCACTGATTCTCTACCAACACTCTTTGGTTTTGAGCATCCCATCTGTAAATGGCTTTAGCTTTTTCACAATCTGTCTGCCATTTAAATGGATATTTAGCTATTTCATACCATTCTCCCATGTATCTTGCTAGATCTAAATTCCTCATAGTATCATTACTGATGGGTGTATTATTCATCACTCTTTTTAAATAAATAAAAATTTTAACTTTTTCAAAATTGATAAGTAACTACAATAGTTTTTAAAAAACTAAACCATGGCACGATACGTAGATAATTTTTTCAAGCTATCGGATTCAACAAAGTTACATATCAAAAGTCTTGACTCCCCTTTTCCGACTGCTGTTGGAGAGATAGTCTATTACCGTACCTATAGTAGACGTAAGAAGGACGGTAGCCAAGAACATTGGGCTGATACGGTTATTCGAGTCACCGAGGGTATTTTATCTGTTAGGAAGGATTATTACTTGAAACATAATTTGGGATGGAATGATGAAGAATGGCAACAATTTGGATCGGAATTTGCAGAATATATGTTTAATATGAAATTTCTACCCCCGGGAAGAGGTCTTTGGGCCATGGGTACTGAATATATGTATGAGCGAGGATCGGCTGCCTTGAACAATTGTGGTGCTTGTACCTGTAAGGATTTAATTTTGGGAGCTACTTGGACTATGGATATGTTGATGTGTGGTGTTGGAGTTGGAGCTGCGGTTGATTGGGATGGGGAAGTTGTAATTCCTGATAAATCTCGGTATGTTCACCATGTGATTGCTGATTCACGGGAAGGATGGGTTAATTCTCTCAAGCATCTATTGCAAGCTTATATTCCAGATTCCGAAGGTAAAACTCTTAAATTCCCTAAGTTTGACTATAGTAAGGTCAGGAAGAAGGGAACCTCAATTCGTGGATTTGGGGGAACAGCGTCTGGACCTGGACCGTTGCAAGATCTTCATTTTCGCGTAGAGTGGTTTCTAGACACCTATATCAAATATAAGGATACTCATAGTCCTGATTGTGTGGCAGATTTGTTCGAGGCCTTCTATGAGAAGGGATTCTATTTGGGAATGCCTCCGGGAGATTCGTCACGTGAAAGATTTGAGAAGCAACATAAGCAAATTAAATATAGTCGAAAGATCAAATACGACAAAACAAGATGTTGTGCTGATATCATTAACTCTATAGATGTTTGTGTGGTGGCCGGGAACGTCAGAAGATCAGCAGAGATTTTGCTGGGGGACCCGGATGATGATACTTTTTTGAATTTGAAAAATAACGAGAGAGATCCATCCCGCCAAGATATTTGTTGGATGAGTAACAACTCGGTCAGATTGGATCAAACCTGGCAATTTTCTGAATTCATACCTGCTATTGCTGAAAGAATCCGAAACAATGGTGAGCCGGGGGTTATCAATCTTAAGAATATCCAGAGGTATGGACGCTTTGGACGCGAGGCCGGGTCGAAAGGAATAATCGAAGATCAGGCGACAGTAAGTAATCCGTGTGTGACAGGTGATACCTTGATTATGACATCTAATGGTTATAAAACTGCATCAGAGTTGGTTGGGAAAAAATTTACAGCCGTTATAGATGGAAAAGAATATGATTCCCATCAGAGAGGATTTTGGTGTAATGGCAACAAGGCAGTGTATGGGGTGACTATCAAAAGTGGAGCATCGATAAAAATAACGTCTGATCATAAGCTATTAGATATTAATGAAAATTGGAAACAAACACAAGACTTAAAAGTAGGAGATTGTTTAAAACTCCATAACATAGATAAATGGTTACCCGGAACTTTAACTCCCGTCAATCCGTCAGATGGGATTATCACCTCTATCGAGTTTTTGGGTTATTTCTATGTTTATGATTGTTCCATTCCCGGTCCCAACATGTATGTAACGGCTGGTGGATTCTATAATCACAACTGTGGTGAAATCCCCTTGGAACCATACGAAATTTGTAATCTTTCCGAATGCTTCCCTTCGCGTTGCTTCAAGCCCCGCGATCCTAACAGTAGTCCGTTGGATGAAGATGATGAGTATTTTGATGAGGATGAGTTTATGAAAGCTTTAGAGTTTGCTACTTTTTATACCAGTACCGTGTCACTCTTACCTACCCAATGGGAGGTCACTAACAAAGTAATTGCTCGAAACCGTCGGATTGGGGTGAGTTTAAGTGGTATTGCTGATGTATATGACCGAATTGGTCAAACTCATCTCACCCGACTTTTACGAACTGGATATTCCCATGTTAGAAGTATTAATGAGAAATTGGCGCAAGATTCGGGCGTTAGAAGTTCTATTCGGGTTACTACGGTTAAACCTAGTGGTAGTATTTCTCAGTTGGCAGGAGTATCAAGTGGTATGCACTTCCCTACCTTTAAATATGCTATTAGGCGGATTATGGTTAGCGAAACATCTCCAATCTGTAAGGTATTGGTTGAAAACAACGTCCCGTACGAAAAGAGTGTGTATACCCCGGGCACTCTGGTGTTCTCCTTCCCAATCGATCAAGGCAAAACGCGAGCTGCTACTGATGTTTCCATGTGGGAACAATTTGCCCTTTTAGCCACCCTTCAACGGGAATGGTCAGATAATATGGTTTCTTGTACTATCTATTTTCAACCAGAAACAGAGGGATCTCATATTGAGCATGCTCTGGCGCAGTTCATTCCTCTCATCAAATCAGTATCGATGCTTCCTCACACTGAGAATGGCGTTTACGCACAAGCACCTTACGAGGGGATTGACAGAGATAAGTACATCGATTTGAACAGTTCGATCAAACGAGTTGATTGGAGTAATTACGGTGGTAGTGATGGGGAGATGCCCAAGTATTGCACTAATGGTGTATGTGAGGTACCAGCCGAGTAAGGAATGACCTCAATCTTATATAAATATCATAAATATGTATATAAGTTATATTTAATCATACACATATTTAAAATAAAATTTTAAATATGTAAAACGATTTATGGATTGGGGCAAGTTAATTTTAATTCTTTACATATCTATATTGCTTCTTATGTTTATACTGAGAGATGATAATCAGGAAAATTTCATTTATACTGCTTCGGTACCAGTGGGTTTACCTATTATTAATACCTATGAAGGCACCGACATCCAATCTACTAAGCAGGATATTATTGGTATTACTATCAAAATAAAAGACAAGTCAGATGATTTTACATATTGGTTTGATAAAAAGTATAATGGAGAATACCAAAATATCAGAGTCGAGACGGAGGATGGAATATCTCTTCTAGATTTAATACCTTCTAACGGTCAAGTATCCGGGAATCTTTATTTGTCTTCTACTGATAGAAGGTATATTAGAAACCAAGAGACATATCTAGTTTACAAGAAAGATGGAAACAAAATCAGACATCGGCTCCGTAAAATAAGGATACCAGTGATTCAAAAATAAAGACATGATTCATTGTAGCACAATAGGTTCTTTGAGACTTTCAGACCAATTTAAGCTATCCTCAACATCTTTCTTTTTCATCTTGACGATGTAAGCTTCTTTATCTTGATATCCTAAACACATAATAATATATCTATTGGTTACATCCATTTCCAACCCAGATATAAATTCAGTGGTTTGATCCTTGAGTACAAATGGCATCGAGAATTTAGTAATATTAAGATTGGTATTCATATATATAAACCGGTGGGTGTATGTCTTATGAGTGCCAGACATTACCACCTCGTGAATTATAAATAAATATCCATTATTAAAACGGATTCCGGGAGTTCCTCCTCTAAATCTGTTCATATTAAAATCAGAATCTTTAACTATAGATTTACATTCACCTGTTACTAAATCAGGAATTAAAATAACAGTAGGATCGCACGAGTACAATATATGGATTCTATCTCTATGGATGAAGGGTAACCAATTTTTCTGATGTCTATTGTCCTCATATCCTCTGAGTGGTATAACTTTTTTAATTCGATAATTATTATCCAGGGGTAATAATACAACAACGCATCTTCCATCTGGAAATAATTGTCTTGACACTCCAAATCCATAAAGTTGGTTTTTATGTTTGATCGTTCTAACATCTTCGAAACCGTTTACGGGAAAGGGATGATAAAATGTCTCGTCGTTCTTAGGAGTTTTAATTTTCTTCTGTTGGGTCGTTCTAACAATAGATTTGGTATTGTTGAATGAAATTTCATCATGTTTGAGATCAACAATATAATTAGTAGTATCACAATCACCTAAATCAAATTGATATTGTCCAGTATCTGGATACAATTTATAATTAACACTTCTCACAACCATCGTGTATTCGTGTTTATTTTTATGACGAACTATACAAGGATTACATATAGACCATCCTTCAGTAACGGGAATATCAACTTTTTGATATTTAACATTGTACAATTCCTGCAATTTTCTTATATAGAATAACTCATTTTTGTATATTCTATCTATATTTGGATTAGTTTCAAACTGTAATTTTTCTTTATAAGGAACCATACCTCGAACTATTTTCTCAGATGCTAATAAACCAACTTTATATATTTTAAGATAATAAGATATGATGGACAATTCCCATAAGAAATCCCAGCAATATACATTTTGGTTGACAAAGAGATTGTCTTGATAGGGGAAAGGGATATCTAATCCGATCTTGATGAACGTATAACATAATTTATATTGTGAATTTATTCGGTAATGCTTAACGATGTTGTATATATTTTCTGATCTTGCAGGATAATAATTATATCCATTTAAATAAGTTGAAAGAGCTTGAGACCAATCTTTCATTTGATCATAACAATAACCTATCATATAATATGAATACCAAACCTCCTCTCTCCATCCACCTTTATCAATCCGTTGTTGATAGTAATCAATAGCTTTATTATATTCTCCTATATCCTTGTAACTTTGAGCTAGATAAAACATATAACGAGCATTTTCAGGTTCATCAATCAACCCCTGAGTTAACAATCTAATGTCCCTCTCAAACTTATCTGCCTTAGCACCACCATCTCCAATATCTTCAATTATCAAGTCGGTAATTTTTCCATTGGTTTTAGCTTTATCACATCCGTAATATTCATGAGTAACACCGATACATTTCCAATCTAACACAGCTTTCATTAACCTAATATTGTAATAAAATAAACTAGAACTTCTTTGAGCTACCATATAGGAATCTGCTTTTAATAAACTTTTATCAAAACTGGGTTTGACAGTGAGAATCATGTCAGCATCCAGACATAAAATATAATCGGCTCCAGAATTTCTAGCTACATTCAATGACAAACTCCGATTATGACCAAAATTTTTCCACTCATGATGATAAAGTTTGCCATTAACAGTATGATTTTGGAAAAACTTCTCGACAAGATCTACAGTGTTATCAGTAGAACCTGTATCACAAATGGTCATATAATCACAGACATCGACCGCAGCTTTTAAACATCGCTCAATGATCTTTGACTCATTTTTTATTATCATAGTTAGACATATCGTTTTCATATCCTTTTATATCCGATATCTATCTTTAAACCGTTGACTATTAATTGGTGTTTAAAGATAATAAATTTTCTATTGATTACAAATAATTAATATATTCATCTACCGTATCATAATCAATAACCTTGATCTCAGCTGTGTTGTCTCGATAAGACGTAGCCATTATTAATCCCTTATCGGAATGAATTAGTGATAAATTATATTCTATATCAGCTTTTATAAAATAAAACCCTTTACCTATTTTAATTGTTTCAAAATCTCTTGACAAGTATATAAATCGGTGATAATATTTAAGAGGATGGACTTTTGTAACATAATGAATGGTGCATAAAAATCCATCTTTGTAAGGTATGGGAGGAGCTGATCCTCTAAAACCGGTTAAGTCGTATTGAGATATTCTCTTATTTATTTTTGTAGTTATTTTTCCTGTCTTAGAATCGAGAGAACATAATATGAAGGGATCCCACATGTATATAAATAATATATCTCTATCTACAACGAATGGCAACCAATTTTTTTCACATCTGGTAATATTACCCATTTGCAATGGTATTAGTTTTGTAACCTCTATACTCTCCTGGTGTTCATCTATCATATTAGTTGAATTTTCTATATTTGTTTCACTATAGCATATTTGAGGAGTATTCCTTTGATTATATTCCAAAGAAGTTGAGAATAGACATAAGTAATTATTATGATAAAATATTCTACTGTCTTCAAGACCTAAGATATTACAAGGATATCTTGGCTGAGTAGTTTTATTTACTACCTCGTATATCTTTGATATAATATTGAAATCATTGTCCATATGAAACATATAATTCTTAGTTATTAATGTACCTTGCCTATTTCGAATATTGTAATTCCCATTTCCCATAATAGAATAATTAACACATCTGACTATACATATATATCCGCCGGCAGAACAATAAATAATCGAGGGCGATGACGCTCTAAATTCGATCGGAATCGGGATGTCTATTTTCTTTTCATAATTTATTGGTATTCTATTTAAATAAAACTTATTATTTTCTAATGTATGACTCTTGATAGAATTGTCTAAATGATTAGATAGTATTACCATATCACAGCTATAAAGTCCCATTTTCATATCTTTCACGTAATAAGATACTATTGATAATTCATTGTAAAATAGATCCGCCATACTAGCGTCATGAAGGGTTATGGCCAGTTTGAGTCCATTCTGGGATGTAGTATAAGAGTCTTTGTTTTTACCAGCTAAACGATAACTTTTTGATTTTTTATACAAATAGTCAAGAAGTTTATATTTGTGATATATGGATAATTTAGTTTCTATATAACTGGCACTGTAGCCTTTCTTTAATAATCTTCGACAGTATTCCGTGTCTTCTCCTATATCATTTATCGATTCGTCGTATTTTTCATCCATCCATATATTATACTTTACTGACAAATGACCATGACATATTGTTCTGTTAGTGATTTTAATATCAGATTTAACCGATGTGGCATTTAAGAAACTATTGTACACTAATGCATCTTTGTGACATCTCAATCTAGTTTTATCTCGTTCGGTGTTACCATGTGGATCAGTGATTGTTGTATAATTATGTAATATAAAATCATCATTATATTTGATAAATGTTTTCTCAATATATTCTAGTCTTTCCGGATACATTTCATCGTCACAATCAAAGAAACATATGATATCTGTATTAGCTGGCAGTAAACTACCAGCTAGATTTCGATTAGAAGATGCATTTTTCATCTCCTCCGTCTGAACAATCCTAACTCTGTAACTATATTTATTTACATCCGGAATATCGATATTGGTGTCGGTAGATTTAGAATAACCAGATAATGATATTACTACAGAATCTGGTTTTCTAGTCTGAGATTCAATACTATCCAAACATCTTGTAATATGTATTATATCTCTTTTTATAACAGGTATAGCCACACCAATCACAATGTTATTGTTTATGTTATCATCACTATCATCACTATCATCACTATTATCACTATTATCACTCATTAAAATATTTAAGAGAGGCTTCGTATTCTTATATGTTCTAATATTCACTATGTTCATATATAACATTTTGATTATTTTCTCATCTGTTGTTTCTAAAAAATAAGTTAAAATATCTTCATCTAAGTATCTTGAAGATGACATGTAAAAATTTACCAGTAGATAGTGATAGAAATAAGTTAATACTTCATCAGTAATTACTTGTTGAGTAATGAAATAAGATTTCATATATCTTAGAATATGATATACTTTAGATTTATTGTTCAAACTTCTATATTGTCTAACACATGATAAAATGGTTTCTTTACCACCTGTGTATTCATGATAATTTGATATAATGTTTCGATAATTACCGTAATATATATCAAAATAATCAGGATATTTATTAACTATTATGGTAATAAGTGCTTCATCTAGCTGATACCATCCGTTGTCTATGACTTTATTTACTAGATTTCTAAACAAATCTATAAAATTTAACATATATGCCTTGGATCCACTGATTAATCCAGCAGCATGGTTATGATATATCTTTTTAAAATATTCCTTCGGATTTTCACTATTATATGGTACCATTTCCATCAACCGAATTTTATCGGAAATCTTACCTAACCAGTTATATATTAAATTACTATTTTGAGCGACATGTGTTATACCAAAATCTATCCATAAAAACTTAGATGTATTATAAGGATCTAATTCGATTGATTTTTCAAGAAAGTAAAATTTTGAGTATATCAAGATAATATAAAGAGGAGTATCTTTATATTTATCTCGGTTAGTAATAATATATGTATCTTGAAGTTTGCAAATTATTTCTTTGTATTTCCAATAATAGGTTTCATCTAATGGTTGTGTGATGATAACAGTTTTATCCAAAAAATCTTTTCTATGATCTATAATAAATTCTCTGAATTTTTCTTCGGTGAAAATAATCAGATTGCATGGTAATTCCAGTATAAATTTCCCCTTTTCCAGGTAGGTATCTGTAGTTTTATTCTTACTAGTGTTATTTTCCATGTTTCGAATGTCATAGAAACTAGTAACAACGGTTACATCTGTCATAAATAAATTCTTTTACATTTTATAATGTTCATTTAAGCTATATGTTTTGATTAGAAATACTGATATTATCTGTAACAATTATAACAAACATAGACAAATATCTACAAAAAGATAAATAGGATTAAATTTTAAATAATAAAATATAGATAAATATTTTATTATTTTTTCGGATATTACTGTTTGAAGGTAATGACCTTACGTATTATTTTTAATACATCTTTAAGTTCCTTTATCTATTTTTATTTTAATGTTTGATGTAAAGAAACCAGAACCAATTTAACTATTTTTAGTGTCAGCAAATAAGTCTATTGATGTCACGAAACCATTCTAAATCTCACAGACATAATGACATAGAATTTTCCAGCATCGATGATTTTGAAATAATTAATCAACTAGGAAAGGGTGGATATTCTGTAGTTTATTTGGTAAGACATAAATCTACCGGAAAAAAATATGCTTTAAAGTGTGCCATGAAGTTTAGAAAGGGAAAAGATAGGTCAGAACTTGCTCGACAAGAAATAAAGGTATTATCTGACCTTCGTCATAGAAGAATTATTAGAATTAAGGGGTGGTTCGAGGATGATGATACTATTTATCTCGTTTTGCAATATTTACCTGGAAGGGATTTATCCAAATATTTTCGGAAAACCCTACCATCTAAAGAAATAGTAGTTAAGATAATGTATCAAATAATTGATGCCGTTAAATATTGTCATCGAAAAGGGATCATTCATCGAGATATAAAATTAGACAATATATTAATTAACAAAAATATGGATATTAAACTTACCGATTTTGGTCTTTGTGCTATCCGAGAGAATAGCCACGAATATTTTTATAATGAAGTAGGTACATCTCGTTATAATGCACCTGAATTATTAAATGGAGAGGGATATAATGAAAGCGTAGATGTATGGGGGATTGGTGTTATATTGTTTTTATTACTAACAGGGAAATATCCCTTTGATGGTTCAGAAAGAAAGACGATATTTAGGAGAATTAGGAAGAAAAGAATCGATTATGATAAGTATGATCTTACTGATGACGAGGTGCATTTGTTGAAGAGATTGTTATGCAAAAATCCTAGATATCGTATTCAGTTAGACGACATTACAGATGTATCTTGGTTTTCCTCCCATGAGTCGGATTAAATATATAATATTGTATTATATATTTTCAATGAAAAATCTATTATGATCTTGGAACATAACTGGTTGGAGCGTAACTGTTTGAAATCATGTTGCATTTGGTTGCTAATAATTTATCTGCCAGATCAGCTATGCTATCATGTCCATACTGTCTTGCGCGATTTTTGGCTGCTTGAACGCCTCCACAGTCAATAGCACAAACACAATTTCCATTTCCTAAATTACATTTAGGACATATAGGGAATCCTTCTGTATCAGTTTTAAGAAAACATCCTTTTCCACACTGATCCATCAACTGATGTCGAGGAAGACCCTTTTGTGGTGACCGAGCACTCCATCCTCTAGTGGGTGATTTCCTAGCTTTTTTTTGATCCGCGATCATTATTTCTAATCTTTGACGAAGAAAAGGTTGGGTAGTTTTAGATAAAACTTCTTCTAGAGTCGGAATATCATAGAGGGGCAATGACAAAATGGCGTCAATATGATCAGTTGGTTGTATCTGTGGCCATACCTTGTAAGTAGCTACTGACATGGAGGCCAAATCAACTTTCTCTGTGGGGTACTGTTTAGAAGTCAGAGTAGGGACTGGTTGAAGTCCTTCCATTGATATAATATTACTTTCAGAGGAGACAACTGGGGATGAGGGAACCGATGGTAAATTATCCATAGAATAACATATAACACGTTTACCTGTTGGGGATGAGGGAACCGAGGGTAAATTATCCATAGAATAAGATATAACACGTTTACCCGTTGGGGATGAGGGAGCCGATGGTAAGGTAGGTGACATGGGAACAGGGAGGAGTCCATTCATAGATAAGGTCTGAGTATTAGATACTGATGATAAACTATTTTTAGGAGAAGATAATTGAGAATTTGATCTTAAGGTAGGTGACATGGGAACAGGGGGAAGACCATTCATAGATAAGGTCTGGGTATTAGATACTGATGATAAACTATTTTTAGGAGAAGATAATTGAGAATTTGATCTTAAGGTAGGTGACATGGGAACAGGGGGGAGACCACTCATAGATAAGGTCTGGGTATTAGATACAGGTGTGGATGATATCATTACTGAATTTCTTACTGAAGTCGGAGAGGATGGTAGTGGTGGTAATCCTGACATAGATAAACTATTATTATAAGTACTAAATCCTCCTGATGATACGGAAGGAGATGACGGGGGATAAATCGCAGGTAATCCGTTTATTGGTGTTAATAGAGTCCCGGGTACACTTTTACTAACTGGAACTACAGTTCCAGGAGGAGATGGTACATGTGGAGATGTAAAATGACTCTGCCAGGTAGGACTTCGCAGGAGATTTCCAAATTCATCTGATCCTACTTTTACTAACCGATCAGTGCTTGGACTAAGAGTTAATGACATTTTGAATCTGTTTTATTTTCCGTTATAAAAAAATAATTAAATGCATTCTTCTTATCATTGTAATAAATGTAAAAGTAATAACTGTATGATTCATTGTAGAAAGATCAAGAAAAGTGCAACTACTTTAGATGTTACGATCATAGGACAAGATAACCCAACTAAAGGAACGAAAGGGGAGTATTTTAAATTGAAATATGGAAAGGGCGATAGAACACTGGTAAGAGAGGAGTTAGCCTATGGTAAAAGAAACCGCCGGAAACATAGAATTCCCTTAGCCGCATTTATTCAAATTACAGATGTTCATATTATAGATGCAGCCAGTCCTGCACGTGCAGCTTTCTTAGCACAATATATTCCAGAGGAACCTGAATTAGCCGACTCCTTTCGTCCTCAAGAAGCATTAAGCATGCAGGTAGCTGACGCAATGGTTCGTAAAATTAACAGCATTAAAGTTGGACCCAAAACGGGAAAAGAAATAGGATTTGTTATTTCCTGTGGTGATAATGGTGACGGTCAACAAAAGAATGAGTTACAGAATTATATAAATGTTTTGGATGGAACTACCGTCATTCCCAATCCGGCTACACCTGGAAAGTATGTAGGAGTGCAGGATAATGTTCCGACTGTTAATTTTGAAGCATATTACCATCCCGATATTCCTCCCGGACCTGATTTCGTTGATCTGTACAAAACAGAATATGGTTTTCCTGAGTACCCCAACATTCTTAATATTGCTGCATGCCCATTCAAAGCAAGAGGTCTTATTTATCCTTGGTATACTGCCAATGGAAATCATGACTGTACCAAACTTGGTAATTATGGTTTAGGAGATTTTAGTATGTTAAAGTTGTTAAATCAATTAGGTACAGGAACATTACCAGATGGACTGGGTTCTAAAATGATCGAAGCGATGGACCCGGCTCAGGCCAAGCTATTTGTCAAAGCTTTGGAAGCTCAAAACGCAGAAGCTACCTTGGATGTAATTAAATCATCTATATTAAGAGATATTCCCAGATCATCCAAGCGATTATTATACACAGGTGCTGATTTCATAGCTATGCATTTTAATACAACAGAATATCCAGGTCCACTAGGTCATGGGTTCACTGAACAAAATAGAATTAATAACACTCTATATTACAGTATGAAAGTATCTGAATGTATAGATGGGTTTGTATTGGATACCTGCAATCCAAGTGGCAATTTAGAAGACCCGAGCCTAGCACCCAATGGTTCGATCGGTCGAATCCAATTGTCTTGGTTGGAAGGAGAGCTTATCAAGAGACATTCCAAATATTACAATACCCAAGGCCAATTAGTTTTGACTAAATACACAGATACTCTATGTGTATTATTTAGTCATCATAATCATAATACAATGAATAATATTTATAATGAACTCGATACATCAGATCTTGATCCTCAAAAAATTGCTGGACCAGAATTTATTAAGACCATACAGAGATTTCCTAATGTAATTTTATGGGTAAATGGTCACACTCATAGAAACATTATTACCCCTCTCCATACAGCTAAATGTATCACGATCGGTAAAGAAAAATGTAAGAATGTGAAATCTCGACATAAATTCCATCACAAACATCATAATAAACAATATAAAGGCCCTAGTAAAAAATCGGGTTACAATGGATTTTGGGAAATTAACACTGCCTCGCATATCGATTTTCCTCAACAATCTAGAATTATTGAAATAGCAGATAACCAGGACGGAACTCTTTCCATCTTTGGAACACTAATTGATCACCTTAGCCCACCGATTGTAAACGCAATGGGACCTAGATACACTATTACTGAAATGGCATCAATATCCAGAGAATTGTCTTTTAATGATCCGTTCAACGATCCAAAGACAAGAGGAGGTTTACCTAAAGATAGGAATGTAGAGTTATTGATTAACAATCCGATATGGAGACATTAAATAATAAAAATATAAGAATTATTTCTTATATTTTATAAACATCGATTGATAATATTTAGAAATGCAAAAGTAAATATCAACCAAAACAAAAATGTCTAACTCTTTTCGTAATTTTTTACCCTTTAAAATCAAAAAATATGTTCCAGATGTGGATGACATTGAATCTCGACCTGGACTAGAACCATTGGATGATATATTTGATAAACCATATGATTATCCAGATCTTCCTCCGGAACAGGAGGAAATACCAGAATTTCATCATTCTAATATGACATTCTGGTGGTTTGTTTTCGGAGCTATAATAATTTCTTTCTTTTTATATACAGTCGAGTTTCAAGTTTTTGGTATTCGTAGTTGTTGGTATAAAAATCTTAAAAAATATCCTGGTTCCCCGGATCCTATTACCATTATGTTAGGAAATGCTTTTATGGCATTCATGTTAGCGTGGGCAGCATACCAAATGTTCAAATGTCATAATAGAAAAATCATCCGATATGGAGGTATTTTTTTGCTAGTAGGAATATATATATTTGTTCTAATTTGGTCAATGGTATTATATGACAGTCGTTTACCCAGAACGGCCATGTTATTTTTAACAGTGGCTTGGTTAATGATCGGGGGATTTATCATTCTATCATTTTGGAGTGAGGAAACAGATTATGAGATTGTTCTTCCATTGGGATTAGCCTTCTTATGGATATTATATTTGATGTACTATACAGCTGGAATTGTGAATGAAAATGATGATAGATTATTTGGTAATTTTGATGACATATACGGTCCGGATAATGAACTGAATCTTAAAAATCGTAATAAATCGACAGAAAGGATTAATCTGAATAAAAGAATCCATCGAAGAAAATAATATCATATATTATTTTGGATATATGATATATATTACCATGCTTGGTAAGTTCGAATTATGTTGGTTGGTTCTTCTGTTACTATTTCTGCCCCTGGAGCGGGGATAGCTGGAAGAGCAACTTGAGGAATGGCTGGAAGATCGATCCCAGTATGGGAAGGATCAATAGGTACAATTGTGTATCCAAGTGTACCTGGTTCGAGTCCAATTTGGGGAACGGAAGGGGTTACTTCTTGTGGTGAAGCCATGGCTTGGAGAGGTGCAAGCGCTGGAGCCGGATCCCTAGTTGCTATAGTGAGAGTTTCCATTTGATTTTCTAACCCCGTGTCCCTTGGATCGATTTGGCGATCTGACCTGATCGGGATCTTAAATGGATTCATCATTCTCATTCTACAGCAATAACGTGTTAAACCTATCATGGTTAAAGCCTCTTGAATATTAGTACCTTGTGCCAATAGATTCTGATATCTATCCCACTTGTTAGCAAGTACTTTCCCGCATTCAATGCAACGAATGTGACATAGTTCTTCTGTCATAATTTTGAATATACATTATTAATTCAGACTAATTTTGGATTGTTAAATCATTTTTAATCCAACATCAGTAATATCTGAATAATTTACACTTATTTGTAGACTGGTTAAAAGGTCATATTTCTAATGATCAAATTAAACACAATGGAAATCATACATTAAGTGTATGTATGATTTAATATTTACATGTTTTGAATATCTAGAAATAAAAATTATCTATCAGAAAGAAATATTTAACATGAGTCAATCCATGTATCTAGTAACACAACCTTCTAGTATTACTGGTATTACAACTGACATTAACTTGATGAATGATCATATACAAAGTATTCTCATAGCAATAAGTAAGAACCCTGTTACTAATGTTGTATCACTAGCGGGAACCGGAAAAAGCACCGATCTTCCAATAGGTATAGCCGATTCCGGAAATAACATCACAGTTGTAGTCTCTGATCCGGGAATTGCCCGATCTCTAGCTAAATATGTTAGCTCAAAAACCAATTTAATAGTCGGTAATAATATAGACAATAACAATAATATTACATATATTAGTCAAAAAGATTTGAAAAACCATCTCTACAAAATTATATCAAGAAGTGGTTGTATGGATTTCTCTTTTACGAATATATTAATGATTGATGAGGCAGATTCAAGTTCTTTTGACCAAACCATTATTGAACTACTCTGGAGATACTGCGCAGAGCAAAGAGCCCGGGTTCCCAAACTGTTATTAGTCTCTAGTACAATAATAAATACTAAAATATTCGACATTGAAACGTATAAAGTTGAAACGATTATGTATCCAATCGAGATTCGTTATAGTGATAAAAATTACCCTACTCGTCCCTATCATCACAATCAGTTAGTATCAGATACAATAAATTTGATTTATCATACACATACTAGTAATGCGCAAGGGGATATATTAGTATTTACTACAGGAGAAGCTGAGAGTGAATCTATAACACAATTGCTCAAAGATATGAAAATCGAAGGGGCGGATATATTTGCAGCACATGGATCTTTAGATATGGACAGTCTTGATGAAATCTATGAACCTACCGCTAATCGTAGAATTGTGATTGCAGATTCTTTGGCTGAAACTACATTTACTCTTCGAGATCTTGGAATTATCATTGATATGATGGTTGATTATCAACCCGAACTTAATTTAACAGGTGGTATTAGATATCCTAAAAGATACATCACTAAACACCGAGCCAATCTTAGATCTTCTCGAGGAGGTCGTTATCAACCATTATTATGTTACCGGATGATGACAAAGATTTTATTCGACAAACTACGGGATCATACCCAATCTATGATTTTTCATATTCCGATTCATAATATCATGTTAGAATTAATTGACAACGGGATTAAACCCTACGACATTTTGAATATCTTTCCCAAGAAAGAGTTAGATTACAACTACAATATGATGGTAAGATTAGGAGTGATAGATATCACCGGTTCTGTTACGGAATTAGGAAATTTCACGAGAGAATTACCATTAGGCTTGCGTAATAGTGTAGCTTTATATAGATGGTTGGAACTGAAAGTTCCACCTTACCCCGCAATTGTATTATTAAGTATGATTGATTCTTTTGGAAAATCTTATTTTGTGTATCCTCTTAGAGAATATGGATTATCTCATACAGAGTATAATTTAGAAATGTTAGAGCATCGAAAAAGACACTTTAATCCTTTTGAAGGAAAATCGGATATTCATACTTATTCCAATATTTGGAATATCATGATGGATGAAGTAGGGGGTCCTAATGTTCCTTCCAGTGATATCATTGATTGGTGTGAAGACAACTCAATTAGATATGATATTATTTCTGAAGTAATGACGGTAATACATAATATCACTGAGATACTCAAAACGAAAGTTTCAGGAAATATTGAAATAGGACCATTTAATACAGATAATACTCTAAGATTATTAGGACCTATCCTGGCTAATGTCTATTCAGATAGATTATTTAAATATGTTTCGAATGGAGGGGTTAGGGTTAGATATGAAGATAATGATGGTAAATACTATAAGATAGATAGTCAGAACAGTATCAATAGCATTGAAAGAGAGATACCAGACATTGTTTATGGACTGATTACATCTACTATTTCATCGAAATATGGGGCGGACTTTCATATGATTTCATGTTCGTTAGTGTTATGATATCATGCAATTTATATCTATTATATATTGTAGGAATGATTGTATATATATTATGAAACAATTAATAGACGCCGTTAAATATATTCATTCTAAAAATATTATTCATAGAGATATTAAATTAGAAAATATATTAATCGATAGAAATTATAATATTAAACTTACTGATTTTGGATTATGTGCTATTAAAGAATATGATAATGATCATTTCACTAGTCGTGTTGGTACTGTAAGATACACATCTCCAGAATTATTAGAAGCCAATGGATACAATGAAAGTGTAGATGTTTGGGGTATAGGTATTGTATTATTTAAATTACTAACAAAAGAATATCCGTTTGATGGAAAACGAAAAAGTAGCATATTTAGACGAATTAGAGAAAACGATATTCATTATTCCAAGTATAATTTAGATCATGATTCAATAAGATTGTTGAAAAAAATATTACATAAAGATCCATATTATAGAATTGAATTAGAGGATATTCTAAAAAATAGATGGTTTAAGAATTAAGACGATTTTATATTTATTGTTTATATAATATTATGTAAATTGATCAATTAATCGTTTATATGGAATAAATAACATTATGGAATCATATAATACCGTTGATCTATATAAATTACCCAAGGATATATTAGTTAAATTAATTTCTACAATTCGAGATGATATGAGACAAGAATATAATGAACAAATAAGGAATATATTTACCAAAGTATGTAGTGGCGGGAGAAATAGAATGGCAACTTGTTCATTTAAAGATTGTAATAAATGTATGATACAAGATTATACCGGGGAAATTTTATATATAACCGACGGATATATTTATCATTGTAATGAATGTTATAATGCATATTGTTGTGATCATTTGAATGAAGGAAAAATAGATGGAAAGGTGTTTTGTTCTAAATGTTTTAATAATGTATTGGATAGATTTGAACACACTGAAGGTTTGATTATAGTAGAACCAAAATCCGAGTAATATATGTTGGTGAATTTAATATTATGAATTAATATTAAATTTTTTATAGTTTGTTTTTTTTATCTAAAGACGACGCTTTTTCATGTCGTTTAATATTTCGGATCTTGATTTAATTTCTCTTGACAGTTGTTCGACCTCTTCATTTTGATTTACAGGTTCAGTGGGTAATCTTACTGAATGGCATGTTTTCTTACATGCTTTAGGGTTAACGCGGAAATTAACGATATCTTTATCAGATTTAATTTCAATAAACCACCTACTTTCCTGATACCAGACTCATTAAGAAACCAGATATTATCAAAGAATGCTATCGATATGGAAATATATAAAAAAATAACAAAAGAGTATGAAAACATATCTAAATACCAGGATATAGTAATTTATTCGACGCCTTTATATTTTCCATTTATATGGATATGTAAATCCATTGAATCTATAACCAAACACCAATCAATGTTAGCAGATATGAATGAAATAGTTAATACTATCCTACCTTGCACAGTAGAAGAGTATGTAAACACGTGGTTGAAAAAGTTACAGCAATATCCGAGTTTACATCCAGACTGTTTATGTATACCTTCTGATTTTCATGATATTACAAATTACAAAAATATATTACGTGATAAAATAACTTCCCCAAAATATTACGCCATAACTAGACCATAATATATTAAGAGACATATCTCTTAATATATAACTCACATTACAAAGGCAATAAATCATCCTTATTGTACTTACCATCACGAGCTTTAATACTCTTCAGGACTTTATCATTATGCAGTTGAATACGCTGTATTGCGTTTTGAGCACGTGTATTTTTGTTGGTACGCTTCTGGATACCCTCGTCCTTAATTTTACGAGCTTTTTCGAATCTTTCTTCTTGAGTCAATCTAGCTTTCTCTGCCATCTTTCCAATAACGAAAAAAACAAAATCCTTTTTTTATTTACTTAAAATGAGTTCTCACTGCAAGTGTCACAAGAAAAATTCCAAATGCGGAAATTCAGATAAATGCTATGACACGGAAGTATTAGATGCAAACTTATGCGTTCGTAAGAACCTTAAGGTGAAGAAAAGCCTGAAAGTTTGTAAAGATGCAACTATTAAACGAAATCTCGAAGTTGGAGGTAATTCTAATGTACATGGAGATTCTACCGTTAAGGGTAACCAAACTATAGAAGGAAATCAAACCGTCAAAGGAGACGCCACTTTTGAGAAAGATGTTACTGTGTGCGGAACCCTTGATGCCAAGGGTGGTATTGTTATTGATGGATGCTTAGAGCCTATCGGAAAGTTTACCGGAGTTGCTACCATCGAAGAGTGTATTGAAATACCCTGTGACTTATCTGTCAATATTAGTGAATTAAATATTCACAGAGAATTAATAGTCACTGACCCTCTCCCGGCCCCTTTTGATAACTTCGTAAAGACTGCAGAGGAGTGCCCAACTCCAGGTGATCCTGGGACCTTCAGCCAAGACGAAACTAAACAGACTGAGTACATCATCTTGACTAACGAAGACGAAGTTGGTAACGATACTGGAGTTGTTGGTCCATGGTATTTCCAAGATGACCCATCCGGAAAGTACAGTGGTACAGTTCTATCTATCGGTTGTCCTGAAGCCTATTTGCCCAACCCAGGTGGCCCCGATGATTCTTTGCCTACAATCGGAACAGCTTTTAACCGTACTCGTATCAGTTTTGATCAGAATTTGGTAACCACTGATAATGTATTCTTCAAACTTAATTTGGCTTGGTCTACCGAAGCTACATACGATTTTCTGTACGTTTATGTTAATCGTAATGATGGTCAAGGTGATCAGCGAATCATTGTTCGCGAGTCTACTGGTCCAGAAGAAGATCCTTTCCTCCAAGAATCATTCGATTTTAATGTACCAAAAGATTGGACTATTCTAGTTGAATATTTCAAGGATTTTATTTGGTACGGAGGTATTGATAAGTGCTTCTTCTATTTGACAGATGTTGGACAAGCCAATCAACCCGATTTTCCTAATGAGCTGAATGTCATTCGAGATGGAGAGGTTATTTTCAACTATGGTTCCATCTTAAATCTGGATGACCCTGATACTACTACAGAAACACTTCTTCGTGAATTAGAATTCATGGCTGGAGATCAGATATGTATTGTGACTGACCAAGATGTATATAGTAAATTCGATGTTGAATTAGAACTTCTCAATCAGTATGTTATCACTTGCCATTTCGAGGAAAACGAACACAAAGCACCAATTATTGCCAACGAGATAACCTACAATTTCCGACCACCTAATGATCCATCCCAAATTGGTGGATGGTACGAATCAGACGATACAGTTAATTCTATTATTTTTGTAGAAGAGACTCAAGATGGTATTTTGGTTAAGAGTTGGGATGTATGGTCATCTGGTCCGTTCTATTTGAACGATGCCTTCTTCAATCGTACAGATGCTAGACTGTGGCCCCGAGTTGCCCCCAATTTATATGCGGCTGAATCTACTAACGAGGTAGTATATCGATTTAATCCAACAACCGGAGACCTGCTATTGGACTACCAGAACGATCCCGAACTGTTGTTTGTAATTGGAGCATTTGGTGTTAGATATCGTCGTGTCGGTAATCCAAATGAACGATTCTGGCAATATCTCCATGACCTTCAGGATTACGAACATATCTTTAACAATCCTATTCAATTCTTTGATTTTGTCTACAACTATTATCTGTCTGGATTTCCAACTGCTTATGTTGACAGATCAGTTCCTATTGCTCCTGGTTTGAATCCTCCTCAACCTACCAATGGCGACCAACCTCTTGACATCACACAAATCAAGAGAAGTTTCGGTAGTATGACCAGAAAGGATTACGATAATGTATACAGAAAACTTAGAGACTTTGGTATCAAATACAAGCATGGTGTTGATAGATTTGTCTATTGGGCTTATCCTGATAGTGGATTGACATCAGATCAAAAAGAAGCTCTTCAATGGATCGTTAATCATAACAGATATGGATTTTTAGGTTTTGTTCCTACGTTTGATTTCACTAAACCAGAGACCTATCCTAAACTTTTCCCTGGTGAAGAAGTATACATGAAGGGATCGGGGACTAGATTGGACGATTTCCCACTTCGTCTGGGTATGAGTGGTTATCATACTGGTCCTAAACCGGCTAAAGAATTCATGCAAGATGAAATCTTTGACGAATGGGGACTTTATTCGATTCGTTTACCTATTGTAATCGATGAGACCAATGATACCATTTGGACCGAAGGATTCGATGGACCTCGAAGTTATGTCTTTGAGCATGGAACCTATTACATTAATGATCTCTTGGTACCTCTTACAAACGCTTTTCAGGGTGGACAGATCGGATGTTATATTGAAATCGGTAACTCAGATACATTCTCTGCGGGTTTTACAACCTTCATTGGACAAAACAACATTTTTGATCTGCATTGTGATTGGACTACCTATGGTCCAACTCATCCAGAATACCCCTCAACGTTCTTTGGAACTACCGGTCTGGATATCGGATATTCTTTTGATGTGTTCGGAGATCAGATAATCCCCGATTTCGTAGATGTATTCTTTAACCTTGACAATGCCGAAATAGATGCTTTTGAAGTTTATGGTCCAACAACCGTGATCTTCAAATATCCTACCTACAAAGCTCACACACCGCTAACCAGCGACGAAGCTCAGGCATTGTTAGACAATCAAGATAGCATTAAGATCAAGGCTAAGCACGGACCAATTACCAATGATATTTCTTACTTGAATTTGGTTGCCTGTATCAATGAGTTAAGCATGGGTCGTTCAACAGAAGATCACTCGTTGGTGGCACCATGGACACAGAAAGCCGATGTAGGACAGTACGAATTGATTCCCGACTTTGATAATTTAATTGAGCGTTTGAACCAGATCGTTATTCCACCTAGTCAAGGATTCAGTTCTCCCTTCTTCCAGTTCTCCCCTGATGCAGTTGAATTTGCCCCTACATTGTACGCTAATAGTATGCGTGTAACCGGTGTTGGACATCCAGGAGAATTCTCTGAAATGTATAACTCAGGTGCTTATCGTGCTCTAACTGCCGAACAAAGTAGAGGTGAGGGTAGATTGGAATGGATTGTTCCTCAGGATAAGTTTTACTACACTGAAGACCCAACTAATGTACCAACCATCAGTCCTGATCCAGCCAAGCAAAACGTATTCAACCGTGAAGTCGAGATCTCGGTAGTTAACTATGTAGAAAATCCAGTATGGTTATTGGCTACTAAGAAATCGGATCCAAGAACTTATGATGCTTACGATGCTCCCGGAGATGCTCCTGCTTATGGTTTCTTACCGTTTGTGGATTACGTCCCTGTATTCGCAACTACTTTGAACGATCCTCCTCCACCAGGACCTCTTCCTGACGATGTTCAGGTAGTATCTGGAGAGTGGTTAGTAGGAACTTTAGTTGCGGAGAAGATTATCGAAATTCTTAACCTTCCTCCTGACACCCCCGAGAATGAACTTCCAGTTATTGGATACATCTCTCACTATTCCACTGGTTGGACAGTTGCAGAAGGATCTGATCAAACATTGTTGCCATGGTGGTCATTGTTTGAAGATGCTCCTGGCACCTTCTTTGGACAAAGCGCTATTGGTATTGCTGGTGCCGGTACGGTATTAAGATACTTCAATGACATTGCTAGAAGTCGAGGTAGAAACGCACTTGATCATTTGATTGTCGATCAGAGAAATACTGTCGGTGGTGGAAGTCCCTTCTGGGCCTCCTTTGCCAGTTTGATTGGTGATGACAGATTATTTGCTTCCAGTGGAAGTATCACCAAGATCATGCCTCTTGATAGTAACAGTGTTGGAACCTACTACGATGACAATGGACTAATCCAAGCTCAGATTGACTCCGGTTTGTACCCAGAAGGCACATTAGACCCTCGTGAATGCAAACCATCTACCTTCGCTGAATGGCTCTCCGAGAGTTTCTGGAACGGTGAAATTGCTGGGCATCCTGCCAACATGTTGTGGTTCACCAACTCCACAACGATCTCAGCTACTCAGAATGATTACATGATACTGAAGAGTTGCAGTTTGGATCAAACACTCTTCTCAGGTGCCTATGGTAAAGATACTCAGTTCATTGGTTATGGTGTCTACTACCGTCCCTTCTCGACTGGTGGAAACTACCTGTCTTACATCAATTGGTGGACTATGGGAAGAGCTGGAGAAGAAGAGATTACTAACGGTTTGATGTGGGGATTGGATCGTTGGGAAATCTCACGCGGAGCTTTTGTTGATCAAGACCGTAGTGTAGTCAAAGCTATCGATCAGGACTTTGGAAATCTTCACCGTCCTAACATTAAGTGGGATATGAACTCTGATGTCTTTTTCCAGGATATTGGTTTCACTAAGGATGCTCCACTAGGCTCCATCGATCCTGTCAAGGATGGTGAACCATGGATTTGCAAGCGTTACGATAATGTCAACTTCTGTGAACCACTTACATTCCGTGATACTGCTCTGGAACGTGCTGTCGAGATGGTAAATGATCCAAATGTCCAGGATAACTTCTATGTGGATAATGGGTACGGTGACATTGTGTTCCCCTGCTAAGATACGTTAAACTACTAACATATGATTATAGTAATAATATGTTAATCAGTCACTATGTAATAATTGATCTTCTTTATATTTACTTTATCAAGCTTAAATTCTATAACAAATCATGGATACTGAAGCTGATATTTTAGAGTATTGGGACCGTATTCGTGCTTTCGAGCGATCATTAGAATTAACGAAAGGTCAAAAGAGATATGTATTTTTCGATGGACCTCCATTTGCAACTGGTCTTCCTCACTATGGACATTTGTTGGGTGGAATGATCAAGGATGTGATCCCACGATACAAAACAATGACTGGACACTATGTCGAACGTGTTTGGGGTTGGGACACTCATGGCCTTCCGATTGAATTTGAGATCGAGAAAAAGCTTGGAATCAAAACCAAGCAGCAAGTATTGGAATACGTATTTAATTTTGTATCTCCAGGAATAGAATTTCTGAAATCAAAATATGAAACAGCAACTTTTCCATTATTAAGTACGGTTATTTCTGGCATAAACGCTTGATATTCTAAAGTTTTAGGATTAACTGGAACAGGGATAGACCAAGTAAGACCATTATCTTTAGATGTAGACATGACACTTCCAATTAAGCCAGTTGGGTTAAATCTGGCATCGGGCCATGTAATATATACTTGACCAGTATATTTATTGGAACATATAGCTGGTGTCAATCCAGTGTCGCGGAATTGTAAACCAGTGTCTTCTTTTGATTGTATATACATTTTAGATATTTCTTTACCGTAATGTTTCCAAATCATACCTACTGAACTTAATGGTATTTTAGACTTTTTATTAAACGTACCATTAAAATCTTTTTGATGTCTATCAAATTTATTTGTAGATGGATCATATATACCACCAATGTCAATTAATATATTATTGTTATTTACACATTCATTATTTCTATATAATTTTACATTGACATTCTTTTTAGCAAAATAATTTGTTAATAATGATATAGCAGCTACTTCTACATGAAATTTTCCATCATGAGTTTGGATTACAACATCTTCATTTAAAAAATATATAATGATCATTAACTATTAAACAACAATAATTTTTCAGAACAGACATCGCACATCGAATATTTTCTAATTTTTCCACCAAATGTAACTATTTCACATAAACATTTCCGCTTTCTTGTTTTTTTGTATTTGCTGATTGTATCGGATATATTATAATTGAAATTATTAATAGGAGGTGAAATGGTTTGAGCTTGAATGCCTTGATCCATTTCTAATTGTGAATAAATTTGTTTTGAATTTAAAATAAATTATCATCGATGTAAAATAAACTAATTATAAATGTATAATATACAGATTAGAAGAGCTACTCCAAATGATTTTCCCCAGTTAACCAACTTACTTAGACAACTTACTACCGTAGGAAATCCTAATAAAAATAAAATCTCCAATAATGTTTATAATAATATTTATGTAGCCTATTTAGTTCAGAATAAGACTGAAATTATTGTAGGATGTTCCACTATATTAATAGAAAACAAAATTATTCACGAAGGTGGCAAAGTTGGTCATATCGAAGATGTGGTTATACATAACAAATACAGAAAAAGAGGAATAGGGAAACTTTTGGTTGATCATTGCGTCAAGGTAGGAAAGAAAATGGGGTGTTATAAAATAATTCTAGATTGTGATAGAAATAATACTGGGTTTTATGAGAAATGTGGATTTAAACAACTTGGAATATGTATGAGAATGGATTTGTAATATATTTAAAATTTCGTTTTAAGAAAGTTCAGTATGTGCGGTATTATTGCTTATATAGGGAATCGTCTGGCTACCAGAGTATTAATCGAGGGGTTGATAATTCTACAAAATAGAGGCTATGATTCTGCAGGTATTGCTACTCTTAGTTCCAATAACCAATTAACAATCACTAAAAGAGCAAGTCAGAACACAACTTCCGACTCAATTCAATATCTATCAGAAATGTTATATCTCCACAATGAAAATTCAATTGGAATTGGTCATACACGATGGGCTACTCATGGAGCTAAGACGGATATAAATTCTCATCCACATAGTGATGTAACAAATAGATTTTCATTGGTTCATAATGGAGTCATCGAAAATCACGATGATATTCGTGAATTTTTATTGAAACAAGGTATAAAATGCTCATCAGATACAGATACAGAGGTAATTGTACAACTAATATCATATTATTCGGGAGATAATGATTTCGAAACGGCGGTTAAAAAGACACTCGAAGAATTAGAGGGAACCTGGGGTTTGGTAATTTTGGACGCTCAAAATCCCAATAAGCTAATCGCAGCCAGACATGGAAGTCCTATATTAATAGGTGTCGGAAAAAACGAAGTTTTTGTAGGTTCTGAAGTTGCAGCTTTTCAAAAATACACGACACAATATATTTCTCTAGATAATGACGAAGTAGTAATTATAAACTATGACCCCGAATCTTCTAACAATAATAAGATAGATTTACAGATATCTAATTGTGTTGAAAGAATTAGACATATTGAGAAAGAGGAGATTTTAATCAGTCCCAATCCTTACCCTCATTGGACTATTCGCGAGATATATCTGCAGCCTCGAACTATTCAATCAGCTTTAAACAACGGGGAAAGGTTACATAAAAATATGGAAGTAAAACTTGGGGGTCTTGAAAGAAATATGGAGAGGTTATTGTCAATACGTAATTTACTTATTATTGGATGTGGGACATCTCTGCATGCTGGAATGTATATTTCTGGTATTTTTAGAAGTATTGCTGGATTTGACACGGTTCAAGTAATCGATGCTTCCGAATTTGATATGTCGTATTTAGATAATATGAAGGATATCGGAATGTTAGCTTTGAGTCAATCTGGAGAAACGAAGGATGTTATGAGATGTCTGGAAATGGCTAGCCTAAAAGATAATTTAATCACATTTTCAGTTGTGAATCGTGTAGGATCACAAGTAGCAAGAACTACCCGATGTGGAGTTTATTTGAATGCTGGGCGGGAAGTCGCAGTTGCTAGTACTAAAGCATTTACATCTCAGGTAACTGTATTGAGTATGATCTCTATATGGTTTTCACAGCATAGAGATATCTACTCGAATAATCGTATACGATTAATTGACAGCATACGGAAACTTAGTTCATACTATGATTTAGTGCTTAATGATTCCAAAATAAAAGATTCTTGCAATAAAGTAGCTGACTATTTGACTAATCAAAGTACTTGTTTTGTTTTAGGTAAAGGTTTATCTACATATATTGCGTATGAGGGCGCTTTGAAAATCAAAGAGATTGGATATCTTCATGCCGAAGGATATCCCGGAGGATCATTAAAACATGGACCTTTTGCTCTTATTGAAGAAGGAATTCCTATCATAATTATTTTATTAAAGGATCATAACAGATCTTATATGGAATCTACTATCAGTGAGGTCAACTCTAGAGGTGCTTATACGATTGTTATTACTAACATTCATAATTATGACGGAGGGGATGTTAATATCCATATTCCAGAGAACGGAACTTTGTCATCCTTATTAGCAGTAATTCCATTACAATTAATCTCATACAACCTATCATTAGCTAAAGGTATTAACCCCGACAAACCCCGCAATTTAGCAAAATGCGTCAGTGTTATATAATAATTATGTTAAAACATAACATAATTATTGATTTTTCCAGATAGTTTCCTTTATCTTGGACTCAGAACCTAAATATCTAGATAGAACAAAGAAATAATCAGACAACCGATTGATATAGCTTAAAATATGATCATCTACACTGGATTCTTCTGAAAGTTTAACTATATTTCTCTCTGCTCGTCTACAAACGGTTCGTGTTAAATGACAATAGCACATTACTTGGTTACCAGTTGGTAAAATAAAATTCCTTAAAGGTTCTAAAGATTTACTCATATTATCCATAGCTTGTTCCAAAATGCTAACATCTAGTCGAATTGGGGTATCCTTCTTCGAGCACGACCTCACATCGGCAAGCCGGGCTCCAATACTAAAAAGATCGTTCTGAACACGATTCAAAAGATTATCTAGTATAGTATCTGAATCCATGAACGATCTTATCATCCCAACATAGGAATTCAGTTCATCAACATTACCAATTGCTTCGATGCGAGAGTGATATTTATGAAATCTTTCTCGAGTTCCCATAACTGACGTAGATCCCTTGTCTCCCTTTTTAGTATAAACTTTATTAGCCATCTTTTCTTTTTATTTTTCAAACATAAAAGGTATCAATTAGAAGGATCTTCTAAATAATGAAAACCAGACTCTCTAAGATAATTCATAGCTCTTTCACCATCCACTTTAGAGTCAGCTCCGTGTAATAATAATGGATTAGAGGTAATTACAGAATAACTAGTTAAATTATCAGAATATTTCTCGAGTGATGAAGTCCAATAATTCAAAAAGAATCCATGTTTCCATAAATCATTTACCAGGGTTTCTAATTCCTTTCGACTGGATGTTGCAATCTCAAACAGTGGAGAAATTATTCCGTCCTGAAATCCTATTTCTACACTATAAATATCACCAGTAATCGAATGCAGCATATCATCAATTTTTAATTTGTCAAATAAGGGAGATCCTACCGTCGGTGAGATCGATTTCCTTCTTGGTATGTCTTCATACATACCAATTAACGGTCCTACATTAAATATCCCTCTAAGTCCCCATTCAATTAACATAGCTTTGACTATAATTTGTTCAGTGAAGGGCCTTCGAGTCAAGGGATTGATCGGGTGTGTTAAGTTAAGAATGGTGTCTTTGGAGAAACAGTAAGTCGGTTGGTCGGGTCTTTCTTTAACCTCCACCAAACTCAACAAATCATCCAAGTCCATGTCATTTATCTTATCTCTTAACACTGGTTCAAATTTGTCATGGCACAATCCATAATACTGTTTCAGATCGTTAACTAATTCCTGTTTAATAATATCCATATCTACTTTATCAAAATCAAAAGGTGAATCAGGGGTATAAATAGACAATGCAGGTGAACGAAATACTAATACTTGTTCTATTTTCCCATCTTCATATACATTGGGAATTACCATAGGCATCGAACGAGGATCAATAGATTGCACATAATAACGTTTAACTACCCCATCCATCAGATCCTTACAAGGTTCTGCATACCAACTTTGTTGTCCTTGATGTTCCATCCCTCTGAATCCATACAGGATTTCATCTAAATATTTTTTAAACGTGATTACATGATTGTAAGTAGGTAAAGACAAAGTTATAGAATAATCATTGTTAACTTTGACAGTATGTGTGAATGGTTGGATGAAAGGATCTTCTTCTCCTAATTTTTTATATGCTAACAATGCAGCATAATGAAGAATTGCTGCATACCAATTTTTCCCGTATATTTGGTTATAATCTCCACCAATTTTGAACTGCCATAATCCGTAAATAGTGATCGATGGAAACTGACCCCTTTTAACCAAATCTATATTATATTGGAACCATAACTCAGGTTGGATTCCAAAATCGGAATCTGTTTTCAGGATGATCAGATCAATATCGTCACTATATACAACCTCAGTATTCCATAGAGATGCTATTTCATGAACCAATTGATTATCCTCTATGTTGTGAATTCCTAAACTATAAGAAAAATAACCATCTTTTCTTCTGGTAGTGATTATTGTACTAATTCGATCTTTAATATTCATGTAATGATTTACTTCATTATCATTAGTACCCACTGGTATTAAAGCAATTCCGTTAACATAAATCACGTCAATATCAGCAGGAACATATTCCTTTTTCTTGTATAAATCAGATAAAACATACCTAACTATCGGATCACTAGATAGAACTTGACGCCCTCCAATATAATTAAGATTCAGTATCCGGTGATACTCAGCAAGGTACAATGGATTCTCATAAACCGCTGTTTTATAAGATGTAATGGGGGTATAAATCAAAACATCATTAAATCTTGCTTCTTCTACATTATTAACATCTGTATCGATAATTGATTCAGTTAAAACTTTTATAATTTCAGAGGATCCATTAATAACAGGTCCAATATTATCATAATTATTGAATAATGATAAATCCAAACTTACAGTTATCGGTACATAAGATATATTTCCTACTAACTGTTCGATACTATGAACTAGATCCGGGTTATTGTCAGAATCGTATACAATATCTATTGTGTATCTAATCAGACCTCTATCCAGATTAGTCTCAGTCGTGACAATCTTATCATTATTTTCAATTAAAGATAATAATTCAGCCAGAGAATCGGTTACCGATGGATCATCTGGGTCTGTTACAATGTCAAAACGGTAAAATTGATCGGTTGAAATATCTGTAGTCGACATTAGCATTTATATGATTCCATATATTTTTAATGATATATATTATTTAAGATATATCATAATCATTTAACTTTTCTGATATCTTTGTTCAATAATATTATGAGGTGAATCTGATTTTTCAGCCACACTTGCTAATCTTCTAAGAACCATTTCTCTTAATTTCCCCAATATTGTTTCGGTAGAAATATTTCTATCTACTATACAAGAGAAAATATAAGGTCTTTCGATGGTAGAGACTTGATAACCAGTACAGGAAGGATTTTCGAGGAGTTGATTAGCTGCCTCCATATATAGGTAGATCCAAGATGGTCTTGTTGCTGAATGAACAATTACCTTACCATTAGATACATCTTCGGATGATTGTACTAAAGCACTAATATATTGAGCATCATCAATGTTATCCACCGGAATCTTAATATATTCTCCTACAAATATCATACTAATACCTTCCGAACGCAGTTTAGATGATATGTAATGTCGTTTAACTAAATTGTCAGATACCCTAATTCTAATATAGGGATCTCCATTTATTTTTTTCAATAAAAAATCTGTTGGATAAGGAGCAAATCTTTTGTCATTCCACATCGGTTGATAAAGTTTACCTATTTTTTCTTCACGATCCAATCGTTCTAACTTCCATTTTTCTGCAATATTTCCGGCACCATAAACAACACCCTCTTTATAATATCTATCTATTGTATCTAACAGTATTTTAACCACTTCATTGTATCCTTCTTTGTAATTACTTAATGGATTGAAAGTTAAGTATATTCCGTTCGGAGTAATGAATGGGTTGTATTCGGTCGGTAATTCAATATAACCACACACAGAGTAAAACCAGTCCTTTGGATATTTTTGACTAGATGATAAATACAATTCATACATATCAATTAAACAGTAACCTATATGATTAGATGTGATTTGTCCTACCTTATTTGTTAATATTTTATTTTGTTCATCGGTCATTTCAACAGACGGATTTGGTACCGGTTCGGTCGTAGTTATATCCATAATTTTGACTATATCTACCTTAATTTCCATTCTTTCCGTCTGGTAGACGGAACGAAAAATTATTTCAACATCTCTACCAAACATTTGATAAACCGTATTGTAAAGTCTTGTCTCCAAGCAAAATAAATCGTATGGTCCATATGTAGAAGTTGCCAGTTCAACACAACCTAAAGCATGTGTTGGTACTAAGCCTCTATAATATGGAGTAGATATTAACATTTTTGAAATAATGAAATTATTTTGTTATTATATTTTTCAACCAAATCTGTTTAAAAGATTATCTATCTTTTTAAACACCACTAATTTTGTATGATGAATTCACACCGTGTTAGTTTAAGTCGTTTAGCCATAACAGGAGCTGTAACAATCTCCACTCCGCTAGTTGTTTTGAAAGAAATTGCTGATGCACACTCCATTCTAGTTGATGACAATAAAATGAGTCAACCTAGATACTTAGTTCACTTAATCAATGTAATCAATACCAAAGATATAAAAATGGTAAGAGAACCATACAATATGCAAGATTACAAATCAATTGCTCGATTTGTAAATAAGAATTATAAGTGGAAAAAGGGTTATTTAAATCAGGCATTTCAATTGTTACGTGAATACATGAATCGAGAAAAATTATATGAAGTTCATGTTGGTTTCAAATACGGACCTCAAACTCCCGAACATCCAGATAGTTTAAACGCATGTGTATTGTACGGAATTTGTAAAGTTAATCGAATAGATACTAGACAAGATTCTACCATTGATGAGATGGCAGCAAATATTGAGATGTTATTTTCTTTACGTAATAACAATATTCACCACTCTATTAGGAGTTTTATACATGATGCTATGATTTACGGAGATGTGGACAACTACCAGCTAGTAAATATTTTATCCCAGATAGACCCAGATAGATCTTCTCAAATCATGAATGTTCATCCTTATGAACATATTAATCATAATATGACTGAAAATGTCTTAGAAAATGTAGAAAATCCGATGGAAATACAGATAGATTATCAAGAATTAAGTGATGCGGGATCGAGTATTAGATTAAGAAATATTCGAACCAAGCCTAGAACCCATGTTGAAGCTGTAGCGATGGCGGCTATATATTACAAGATGGATATCAGTAAAGTTAAGAATCCTCTGGCCGAGTATCAAGAGTTAGGACGTACCCCATTTTTTCCAATTGATAGGGAGTTAGCCAAGAGACTTCAGATTACTAATCAACATCCCGATAGTATACAAAGTCCACGTTTAGATCATGTATTTAATCCGGATTTACCTCCAACACTATACGACGATGAAGATCTGACAGCGATGTGTCATGAAGAAGGATACAATAATACTGATATTCAATCAGATGCTCCATACACAATACTTCAAACCGCCTATTTATTACCTACTTTTATTCACGGAAAACAGGGAGAGATTATAAATGAAGAAACTACGATGTTAGAGGCAATCGATGACCTTGAATATGATAATGTTGTATTGTATGGAGTAAGAAGCCAACCGATGCGAGCATATACATACGGAGAACTTACAGATACATTTAAGTTTCTAAAAAGATTTCAAATGCCGGATGGACAATCTGATATATATTCAGATATATCTATAAATAAGCTATACATTCTTTGTGAGTCAGATCAGAAAATTGGTGAATCACATGAAGTATTTACGGAAAGATTGGCGTTAGCTGAAGAAATAGATAGAGTTAGATTGTACTTACAAAATAATCAAGAACAAGTTAGACAATTCGTAGAGAGGTATGAGCAGTTTGAAAGTGGCCAGAAGGAACAAATAAAAAATTTTATAACTCTACTGATGGATTCAGCTATGTATATGAGAGGATGGTCTGGAGAAGGACCTTATCCTCTTTCATCCGTCGATACAAACGTGGATTATTCAGAACAGCCTAATATTGAACTTAGAGTGACACAATCGATTCAAGATATCGATAGAATATTGGAGGATTTGAACGATATTGATGAAAGAGGAAATTTTGGAGATCTTGTTAAGGAACTTCCGCTAATATTTTATCATCATCGCAGCAATGAATTGTTACCTTCGACAAGTGATGAGGAAGGTCTTACAATCTATCAGAGGATTAATATAGTAAAGGGAGGAGAGAATGGATCTATCCAATCCTGTATTCGAATGTCATCTAATCGCTTTGCTGCTTCTGCATATTATTATATGAGATTATTATCAATGCCCTTGCCTTTTAACATTTCAGATATGTCTCATATTCAGTAATATATCATATATTAAGTTATTAATATATGATATAAAAACATCAGATAAAAATTATCTCTCTATTTATAATTATATAATGGAATTTGTAAAAGAAAGCGTAAACAATGAAATAACTGACTGGAATGAATGGATGAATAAATACATATACAAACATTCTGACTTATATCGAAGGTTTAAAAAATTATTAAATCATATATCCTATGAAACTACTACTAACGCAGAAATAAACATTGAATCTCCTTACCAAATATGGATAAAAATGCTACGATCAGACAATTTAACTATCGAAGCAGTAGAAAATACTAGCTGTTGGTGTGTTAAACTTTCTATCCCTACCAGGAAAAAGATAATTTTAAATGATATGGTAATAGCATTTATCGATAAGTTTGGTGACGAGTACAAATATGTGGGAATGCCGTTTAGATGTCACAGTAAGATGATTTCAGAATACATGAATCAATTAATTTAATTTAATTTAATTTTATTATATATAAATGGGAACGACCTCTTCCAAAATAACGGTTACTAAGATAGAAAACACACAGAATATACCAATATTAACACTAAATGGAGTTACATATACAGTTATTGTATATAGTGTTATAACAAGCTTTAATAATATTGCTTATTTACTACTTGATAGTAAATCTATGACTACAATAGCTAATGCCTTTTTAGCAATATTTAATGATAATAAAGCATTAATTAAAACTAGATTTAATGATATTCTAGTAGCTTTAGGTCCAGTTGCTCCTTCCCGAATTCCAGGGGACCCTCAAAAAGGAGAAGTAACAATAAAAGACAATGTTGTACATTACACTTTTAGAATAGGTATGTTTGATTCTAGTGCTCCTTCCCCTCAACCAGTAACTAGTGGACAAATAAACGAATCTTTTATAATAAGTAAAACTACATCTGATGCAAATAACTTTTTAGTTCCTGATTATTTTGTCCAGGCGCAGAATGACAACAAATTAAACTATGATGCATTTTGGTCATATATGCCTAATTTTGAATTGGCTTTTCATCATATACCTAGAAGTAAGAGATGTAAGAAGTGTTGTAAAAATAAGAAATGCTGCAAATGTTACAAACATCATAACAAACCAACTACTACTCGCTCCGACCTTCATTTGTTACTTAATAACATATATAGTGTTGCTAGATTAGTATTGTTAGAACAAATTACACCGGAAGAAGGTATTGTTAGGGTTAATGCTTTGTGGGCTAGCTATGAACAATATGAAGTCGATGACCCCGAAAATACTAAGGTTATTACGACTGAAGAAGAAAGTGAATCAGGATTAATAGCAATGAGAGTTAAGTATAGATTAAAAACAACGGATGTAATTTTGGCTACAACTATAAGTGGTGTTCTTGAAAACACTCAAAATAGAAAGAAGAATCTATATTTCAATGTCAGTACCATACCTCTGACAGGATCTCCAGACCCAGATGCAGCTCATGCTTATAATAAATCTATCTCTCAGTTTGATCAATCTGGAGATAACCTAAATAGCCCCGATCTAACTATTGCACCTATACCGTGGGGTCCCACAGGGTTCACACCAGGTCCTGCATCAGGTAATATCTTTTACCTTGCGATGGCATCTCCTAATTCATCTTCACCTACGGCGGTGTTCTGGGATGGTGGAAAAAATGTAGACGGACCGACAGGACCGACAGGACCGACAGGACCGACAGGACCGACAGGACCGACAGGACCAACAGGATCTCAAGGACCAACAGGACCGTTCGGACCATCACGTGGAATAGTTGTTAGAGAAGAAAATAAAGTCATGAAAATAAACATCAAAGAGATAGGTAATGTTACTATACAGATAGATGTAGCTAGAGAAAACTCACCCGAACAGTTTTCATACAGAAATGAAAGCAATGTGCAAACAACAGTAGATTTAGGTAATGCGGAAACAATAATCTTGTTCACTTACATTTATGATATACCACAAGATCCACTACCTACAGTTGACTTTACAGTTACTATCGAAAATAAATAATGATAATCATATATATATATATTAACATATAATTTTTATTATATGTTATTCTTTCTTAATTTGCCTCCAATTTCCCGACTTTAATCCATGTTGGTTGTCCACCCTCTCGCTGAACTAAGATTCTTTCGCCATCCACTTGTTGAACTATCCCGACGCCGGTATCTGTATTTACTACATCTCCGATTTCATAAACTACCGGTTCTTGAGCTATAATATCTTCAAATTGAGGAACTGGGGGAAATCCTTCACCAGTTCCCCCACGAAACGGAGGCTTAATAGCAGGGACAACGGGGGAGATTTCTTCAAATTCGGGCTCTCCCGGAGTGCTATACCCATACCTAGCATTGATCCTTCCAGCCAATCTCTTTGTGTTGATGAAGGATGCGAAAGCACCTGTCTTTGTGTTGACAGTCTCCAGCATGGAAGCATCGAAACCATCTTCACCGTAGATGTACTGAAAGATTACTCCAAAAGCATTTCTTGCGGAGCCATCTTCATACACTTTGATATCTTCTAATGCCTTTACTACTCTGTGATGGAGAGATCCAGTTTCGGCAGTATCAACGACGTGAAGACCATTGGCTAAACCAAAGTTGAGAGTACTGGGGACCGTTAGATCGTAGACTTTTGGATACAGCTTTACATCGACTTTCTCTATAGATACAATTCTGTCAAGAACGGTGTTTTCTTGTTCTGGAAAATTTCTATGAATATTAGATCCTATCAATCGGTCAAGTTTTTCTTGTTTTTCTGGGTAAGAAAGTCTAACTAGCTGCTGAAATCGTGTAGCCCATTGACCTCGAATAGATATAGAATAGATTGGTCTGATATTTACTGTACCCAGGTTATTGGATTTCATATGTCTTTGGGACATCTTGGAAAATATACCTAACTTTGAAGCAAGGAAACTTATACCTTCGATCAATTCTTTCGAACACGAGGTTGCTTCAACTGCATTTCTGGTAATGGTTCCGTCACCGCATATATATCCATCCAAAATACCGACGATAAATTCATTAGGTGCTGTGTATGCTTCAACTGGAATTCTTTTGTTCTGTGCTCCATTTCCAACCAGATTAATTATAAATTCAGCCATTACCACGGAAAATCCCAGAATGGATGTGCTTGTCCCGCCTATTTTATTTTTCCTAGAGGTGATTTCCCATTTCATATGGAATCGATCAAACCATTCTTGAATAAATTTATGTAACGATGGATCATTGTTGGATATTCTAACATATCCACTTTCGGAAGATGAGTCACCCTCCGCTAAATATAACCCTATGAAAAACCCATTTTTCCTGTTAAGCTCTAACTTCTCTGGGATGTAAGTTTCAATTCTTTTTCCATGATATGGATAAACATAACCAGGCTTGATGTATGAAATATTAGATCTTCTAATCACCCTCGACATTGATGAACTTTTCAAGTACGGTAATGTAAATGTTGTTCCATTATTTCTATCCCACCAACCACGAGGACATCTAACTTCAAAACTGTCAATTAGATCGTTGGCTGTATGAAACTCTGTGCCATATATGTAATGTCTTTTATCCAAATACTTTTCCATATAAATGAAATTGGTGATTTCGGGTGATTCGGGAAGACTTAGAGTCGTAGGCATAAAGTCACCAACATTAACGTTAGGGGTTGATGTTCGGGTATATTTTTTGGTAACAGAATTCCAAATAAGAAGAGAATGAGCTTCTGTGACAGTTACTTCTCTTCCTCCTAAGGTTTTGACCTTGTACAGTTGTTTTCCGGGGTCATGTCTTGTGATAGCAGTAATGTTTCCCCAAGACACAATTCCATTTTGATCTACGGTCGGAATCAAAACGTTATCTATTTTTAGTAATTCCATATCTCTATCCTTATGATGCTCTATATTCTGAGGATTTTTAGCCAAATATTCATCAATCCAAGGACCAATATCAACACGTTTGGGTTCGCCCTTTTCGATGATTACGATAGGAGTGTCTCCTGTAACCGATTTTATAGCTGTATCTGTCAAACCCTCACGACCACCCGCTTGATGGAAGAACATCTCAGCTGGAGTTAGTCCCGTCAAGAAAGAGTTGGATACAAACCCCCGAGCGGCCGGATCGACTGAGTCCTCAGGGAAGTATGGTAGGGCTCTCCTTCCACCACTGATGGTTTCAGGCATTCTTTGGCCCTGCACAAACTGCTGACCCAAAATACCGGTAATTTGGGCAATGTTAAATGTAGAACCCTTAGCACCAGATTTTGCCATCACGTTGAAAGCATTGCCAGGTGGAAGATTCTCTTCTGAAATACGAGCACCCAGGCCCTTGGCGGTGTTTAGATAAGCAATGATCTGTTTCTCACGTCTCTCCTCTTCAAGTGGATCATTCATCTTCCAACCCATTGAACGTACAAGCATCTTAGCTCTTTGTACTTCGTATTGAATCAGTTTGTCTGAATCGGTCCCCGTCAAGAAACAATCATCTAAACCTACACTAAATCCTCTCACATCCAACCACTCACGCATCACGTTGTAAACATCCGTCAGAAAGTTCACAGTAACATCCTGACCATAATCCTTCATCAGAACTTGGATTATTGAACCGTGAGAAGAACCTAGATGATCTTTGGTAATAACACCACTCACTAAAATACCATCACGGATCAAGACGTCATTTTTTCGGTAATAAAAGTCTTCTGGGAGGATGGAACTAAAGAGAGCTCTACCAGACTCGAGGGGAACATTGTATCGATCCAATCTATCATATAGAGTCTCTCGTCCACTATCATTTTCCAGAAAACTAACGATGTTCATAAACACGTCCCTATCAACAAATGTTTCCGGTTGGGTCATAAGGTAAGCACCTGTTAATGCATCGTAAACTACACCAATGATGTTCTTATTATTCTGTGCATTCATGATACAGTTCTTGACATTCATCAAAAGGGCCAATTCCAACATAGCCTCATTACTCTGGGGGGCATGAATGGTACCCTCATCCCCATCGAAATCGGCATTGTGAGGTGGTGTGTAGGCCAAATGAAGTCCGATGGTCATAGGATCACCTAATACAACCTCATATCCCATAATACTTTGTTTATGTAATGTAGGTTGACGATTGAATGCTACAAAGTTGGCGGGGGTCATTACATCTCCAGTTTGTAACCATCTTTCCACCTTATCCCCAAAAGACAGTTGGTAGTTTTCTTTCTGAATGCGTTCATTAATCCTGAGCCGTCTTCCCTCATATTTTCCTCCTCCGGGTGTAATATGAGTGACCTGGCCGGCTTTAAACAACCTAGTGAGACGACCTATGTTGGCCGGTGATACAATCTCAGGAAATGTCAGATAGGGAGCCCACACCCTAGGGATTCTAATTTGACCAAACTTGAGGTTGGGATCCGGACCCAAAACGGTACGAGCCGAGAAATTAACACGCTTGCCTTGTATCAAATTTCGAATAATAGCTTCCTTACCCTGAACTCGACCCTTGATATCTCTATAGGGTTTCGTCTTACCTTGTCTATACTTGGCATCGGAATTATCGATAAGATGCTCTACGGAAAAGATTAGTGCATTCACATTACTTTCTAGAGCTTTCTCGTCAGCCCGGATTTCTGGTTTAAGGAGTTCCTGATTATGACGTACTATATCCTGATACATTGATGTGATATCATCTTTCAAAATCAGACCATCCTGAAACACCGGAGCACGAGCACAGATCGGAATGACAGGGAGAGACTTCATGATAAACCGACGAGGATGCGACTTTCCCGAAAACCCCATTAGTTCAGCATCTTCCTCCGAAATAGCATCCAGAATTTGCTCTACTTCTTCTACTGTTCTGGAGTTGTCTGCTGTTCCCTTCTTCCCATCGTAGGAATAGAAGATCTTTCCCACTTCCTTCACCTTGGAAGCCTTGTAAACAGGATTGGGAATACACCCAGCAACTCCAGCCTCAATGTTCTTCTGGGATCTTCTACAAGGAAGCTTCTTGGACGCGTCTGCCAAAGCCCTCAAACGCTTTGAACCACTAAGTTTAAGAATACCCTTCTCTTTGATCGCATCACGTGGAAGCAACAGACCACCACAAGAGTTACACACTGATATTAATACGTCAATCACTTCACGACGAAACAGAGGGTGAATGATATGTTGGTTTAATTCAATGATACCATAATGTCCTGGACATTCCAAATTGTCAGACATACAGGTGCTGCAAACTTTATTGTCATCGACCACCCCACTACGAGGATCGTTAACCGTATTGAGACCCTCGTCGTCTGTTTTAGTAACCTTGAATAAAGCCTGCTCCTGTAGCTCTTCATGAGAAAATATAGTATATGATATTCTTTCAATTACGAGTGTAGGTAGATCCTTGATCTTTTTCCTAGCCTTAGCCAACAAGATTTCTTTTTCTTGCTTTGTTACTCTTAAATCCAAATCTTTAGGTGCTTCCGCAAGCAAAGTACCCTCAAAGATATCGGTTGGGCACCCGTGGATTGGTTGTGATAATCCAGTTTGGGTAGCAGCTGGGATAACTTCGGTTCTCCTGGAACCCGCCCGTGTACCCCTTTTTCTTCTTGTCAAACGTTTTGTTGCAGTTCCTAAAATAGTTAGACTTGGTTGTTCTGCCATAGTAATGTTTTAACTAACTTACAAAATAATAGGAAGAAGACACTTTTTAAATCAGTTCTGATCTTTTTCGGGAATTGTAAAAACAACAAAGGAACTTTAAATAGTACCGTATATATTAAAAAGATATGGGTAGTTATTTATCAACATTAGTAGGTATGTCGTCAACAATCGTGGCTCGAAAATACCCAACCCACAATCATAAAATAGAAGAACCTAGTAATACATGTCGATTATGTAATACGAAACCATGGTGGGTAGAATGATACTTAAAATTAATTGAATATTACCTAGAATGTTTTAGAAGCTCAAGCGTTGGCCAATCCTAACTTTGCACTGCTCCTTGAGAGTTACAAAGGATATATGGAAAACACGCAGGCATGGATCCTAAATAATGCCTACAACGACACTGATCGCTTCGAAGAAGCATTCCCTAATTACACACCTGTCACACCTGTTGACAACTGCCCATAATAATTTAAGATAATAACTATCATAAATGAATATTACATTTATGAAAGAATATAGGAAATATATGTCATATTAATAGATACGTCGTCAACAATCGCATCCCGGAAATATCCAACTCACAATCATGAAATCAATGAAGTAAGCACTGAATGTAGGATATATAACACTAGACCATGGTGGTAGATTAGATTGATATCACTTATTAATTTCTGAGACATAGACTCGTGTCGGTTCTCCACCGACTCCTTGAGGTAAACTTTGTTTTAAAGAACACATCTGTTGTAACTCTTCCGGAGTTAATTCTGATACAGTTTTAACTGCTGTCCCAGGTAATTTATGAAGAGGTCTGCAATAAGGATAATCAGCTGCACTCACATCAGCCCGAGATCTACCACAAGGGGGATAATCAGGTTC
>Ga0114919_10000076_pt1 | contig 54372 bp, 63 predicted proteins | sample BlataG_FD_88682 | JGI IMG/M metagenome (GOLD analysis project Ga0114919, IMG submission 88682) | Deep subsurface microbial communities from Black Sea to uncover new lineages of life (NeLLi) - Black_00105 metaG | ecosystem: Environmental > Aquatic > Marine > Oceanic > Sediment | place: Atlantic... | reverse complement strand
TTTTTTTTCTTTTCTTGTTTTTTTTCTTTTTGGGTTCTCCCCCGCCGCCCCAAAAAAGTAAAAATGTCCCCCCTCCTTTCCCCCCCCCCCCCCTCATATACCCTCCCTTACCACCATCTTCTTCTTCTTCATTATTAGATGATAATGGTGCATGATTAACTGCTCCAGCTACTTTATCAACTACCTTTATTTTGTCTTCTCACCAGACTCCATCACGCCACTCGCAGCAGTAGTAGGAGCAGTAGTAATGATCTTCTCTTTTTTATCCTTCTCTTTATGTTGTTTGTTATTATTATCTTCAATTTGAACAGCATATCTCTTCCTTGCCTCTAGCATCTCATCCTTGCTTCCCTTGACACTTTTATACACACCACTGCCCTTCTTGTCATAACCAGCCATCCACTCTGTTACTGGATCCCCTGTTTTTCTTGCTGCTTCTTTGATACTGTTATAAGTGTTGTCCTTTGATGCCGATGATGATGAGGATGCCAATGGGGGAGGTTGTGATTTCATAGTAGTGGTGGTAAAAATGTCAATACCATCCTCCTCCTCCTCCCTCTTCTTCTTCTTTTTACTCTTCTTACTACTGTCAGCTTTAAATTGAACAAGGCCAGTTTCAGGGTCAATAGTAAGTGGGTGATGAGGGTCAAATGGAGTGCTAACAAGATGCTTGGGATCCTCTTGTAGACGGGTACCATCTGCTTCTGATAATGTGTGTTTATTACGGTTGTGGTGCCTAGGAATGGTAGTAGAAGAGCGGAGGACCAGCAGTCCAAACCCTTTTTCTAATAATTTGCTCGTTCTGAGCATGCTGCTGTCCTTGTTTAATGGAATTTTATAGGCGAATGTTATATTTTACGACTAAAAGCGATGAATACTATTACAGGGGCTAACAAATAAAACCGAGAGAAGGGAAAATTGGAGACTGACTATCCACCTTCCTTACGACTTCCCCTGCCAAGCAGTGGGTACCACCGAAAAACCCAGGCCCTCTCACACTCCCTGAGACCCTCCAGACAATGTTCATACCAATGTAAGGACCCCTGGAGTGTCATTATTATCTAAAGGATACACATCTACTAAATCAGGCAGTGGGAAAGGGGCTGGCTCCTCATCCACTAGGAGGAGGAGAAGTTGGGGAGAGGGAGAGGAGGGGTGGGGAGGGGCTGCAACAGCTGACGCTCCCCACTCAAAAAAGGTGCTGGTCTACACTTAGGCTATTGGGCTTAACTTTGTTGGGCCAGTGGGCGTATTGTGGGCGGATGGGCTACGACTGCACTACTGGGCTTGTCATGGGCTTTGCTTTGTTGGGCCAGTGGGCGCATGGGCTAAGACTGGGCGACTTGGGCTTCTGGTGGGCCACTGGGCGCATTGTTGGACTACTGGGCCAGTGGTGGGCAGGAATGTGAATGGAAGCGCACCTCCATCCAACACTCCTCATAAGAGAGGTGATGGACTTCTGCGTGGGCGGGGAAGCAACTCACTGGTCGTCACCCCCCCATGATGATCAGGTGGGCGGGCATGCGATCAACTTTTCCAGGACCAATTAGGCAGCAATGTGGGGTGCCATTGCGTTTCCAGGACTTTAATGGTCGGTTTCATTATGGCAAACTAGCCCAAAACTTGCCGTGGGTAAAAACTGCCCATTTTGATTTTCAAATAATGCCGCGATTTACACTCGAATGCAGCGGTTATGGTACAATTTGAGATGTTTTATGTATCAGAGATCGATAAACGTGCTTTTTGAAAAATAACTTGTGAAATAATGTTGGCGATTCTGCAAAACTGGCTGCTTTTATATATACTCAACCGACGACCCTCCCCCGGATTTGCCAGATCCTCTCTCCTCTCCTCTCATCTGGCCTTCTTCCCTTCAGTTCACTAATTATCTATCTACAATTACAATTACAAATCAATTCATACACATCAGATCTACGTTGGCTTCCACGATTCATACTTTTGCCAACTCCTTTGTTCAGCACATTCCCAAGCCCCTTTTGGCATGTGCCTTCCTGATGTTGCAGTAGCTATTGCCTTGGCTTCTACTGCATATATAGGCTTCACAAACTCATGCTGTATGTTTATATTGAGAGAGAGAGATAAGAGGAGTAAGTAGGGTTAGTTATTTTGGCAATATAAGGAGGGAGGAAAAGGCGTCAAGTATAAAATGGTGAGATGAAACTCACAGTGGTAGGGTTGGCATCGGTGATGCCATTGAGCCAGCCATGCCATTCTGGAGGAATGGTAGAAGGATCTTGAAAGTTGAAATTATCTGACTTGGCATACACAACCTATCTATGGCGGCCAACCTGGGTATCTAGTTTCTGGAAGTATTTGTTGCCGAATTGATCGACACCAATGAGGTCTGCACCGGGTCCGTGGCGGACCATGGTTTCAGTGAGGTTGCCGTCGATGAGGACCTTCCAACCGCCTGCTTTGATGGCTTCTCGTAGGGATTGTTTTCCCATCCCTTTAGCAAAATACGTCGTCAGCTGGTTCATGTTTTTTTGTTCCTTCGGAGCAAAGGTCTTGATTGATGTACGTTTCTGTTGTTTTAGGGCGTGGCTGGTATCTCTACTGTGTCTCAAAATAATTTTGTAGTCCCTGCCGATCCACTGCTTGGTTGTATGAAAGCTAGAAGTATGGCTGAAGGTTTTGTTGCGTGCGCTATCTATTGTTCCTCCCGACCTCGTCGTTCTCACAGAGACGGCCACGCCTTCTTCCTCTTTTGTCTTTCATAACCTTCCCCTACCTATATCTAACTAACACCATTTACACGATTGGAGGAAGGAAGGCACGCAGCAATCCAAATCCCTAGACTTCTTTTTTGAAGTCTGGCTCCTTTGTGAGCAGGGGTAAAGTTTTGTTTCCTTGAGCGCATACCATTTACATCATCACTCTAATCCCATCCCTTCAACTCAAAGCATCAGCTCCAGTCCAATCAAACCCAATCCCCTCCAACAACTCCTCCCTCTCCCTACACAACACTCTACTCCTCTTGGCAATTCTCTGCACAGCACACCAATTCAACAACAGAAAATCAGCCCCCGACGCCAACGGCACAGGGCTACAATGACCATGTACCTCTTCAAACCCCTTTAACTCGTTATACCACCTAATCCATTCAGCTGTCTCTGCTTTAAATTCAAATCCTATCTCCTTTAATGCTGCACGTTGATCTTCCGACAATCTCCCCCCCTCTGAAGCAGCAGCAGCTGCTCTTTGTTTAGCAGCCCATCGAGCTAATTCACCATCGTCTCCGTCTCTGTATCCTACATGCACATCACCATATTTGGTTTTATATTCTAACAGTTCTGTATAATGACGACGCCATTCCCCAGCATCATCACTCATCAGACCATACCTCCATGCCAGTGCCTTGTCCTCTGCACCTTCCTCTCTACTAATGCATCCCTTCCCTAGTAGAAGTGCAGGCTGGGACTCTATTAGCTGTATGACATCATCCGTAGTCTCTTCTGTAGCTATACGAAGCTCTAAGAGGCGGGTGGCTACTGTTCGGGGATCAGCAGTGAGTAGGGCAGGTTCTCTCTCTACCATCCATGCTACGTCTACGTCTAGTTCTCCGTTGCCACCCAGTAAGCTTTCTAGGGCGAGGAGTCTTTTGCTGGTGGATACTACTGCTGGTAAAGCTTCTGGAGCTAAGGTAGTATACGTTTTAGTTGTGTTATTATTATTAGTTAGAAACCAAGTACTAGTGACCCCAGGAAGATTGATTGATGATGTTCCTATAACATCTTCTTCTGCTAATTGTTGTTGTTGATCTATATTACTATTAATAAGTGTATCAGATGATATGGTGGTGCCTATCATCACCAGCTGACGACGCTGATGGTCGTCAACAACACCTCTGGCCAGCCAGAATTTGTCGAGAAGACGTTCTTTTTTACTGGCAGCGGTGGCGGAGCAAGAGACCGGTTGTCGGTCTATGTGTGTTCGTAGTGCGTGCCGGAGTGTGAATGTGTTGATAGAAGATGGGGTGCTTGAGGATATGGTACGCGTGAACATTGTTGTCAAATGCTCTGATTGGAATTTATACAGCTTTATTGACTAGCAGTGTGTGATTGGGAATGTGATTAACTACCACAGATTAAGCGCACAATTGTACTCTTAGGGGGTATATCAAGAAACTAATCAATCAGTGCAAGTACATAGTATCCATTGTAAATAGTATATCTGGTTGACGTGGTAGAAAACGGCTGCAAAAGCCTTTACAACTTTTTGTCTTGGGCTCCAATTAATTGCAATTGTTCGTTGCAACGTCCAACCCTGCTAACCCTTTTCAAACCACAGCGAATTTATAGCTTCGAGTTTCACAATGCTAGCACATTCAACCTAATATTAACATAATAACAAATACATGATGGCACTACAACCTGTATATCGTCGGAGTCTATCGTCTCTTCTAAACTTAGTCAGATCACTTGGTTGTAGACATTTTTCTTTCTTAGAGAACTCACCTCTTGTTTTACAATCATCACACCATGCACATCATTCTCTCATCGATCCTCAACTGGACATACCTACCACCTCGCTTCATTCCCCCAATAATAATTTCATCTCATCCTCTCACCTCCGACGCTATTCCTCCTCCACATCCCTCCCTTCTCCACACTGCTGGCGCTGCAACACCTCCCTCACAGACTCCTCCGACCTCTTCTTCTGCCACCAATGCAAAGCAGTCCAACCATCCAACCCCTCAATTGACCCATTCACTCTCCTAGGCTACCCAACTCCTACTTTCTCCATTAACACAACTGACCTAGAGGCCCGGTATAAATCCTTGCAACGTCTTCTTCACCCCGACAAATTCTCTACAGCCTCCCCCCAAGAAAAAGAACACTCCAGCCACCATTCAGCTTCTGTAAACAAGGCATATGCAGCCCTGAAGCATCCACTATCAAGGGCAGTCTCTCTCCTCAAAACAAAGCCATTAGCCAATCCTCTAGTTATAGAAGAAGGGCATACAATTCAAGATCCGGAGCTGCTAGCGTTTGTAATGGAAGCAAGAGAAGAGGTAGATGATACACATGACGTAGATCTGTTGAAAGGTATGAAGAAGGAGTGTGAGGAGAGGGCTAGTAAGGTGGAAGAGAAACTGGGGCAAGCTATTGAGAAGGAGGAGTACGAAGATGCAGTGGAGCTTGTGACGAGATTACGGTACCTGGCTAGAATCCAGGAAGCTATTGTACATAAATTATAGTAATATAATGTTGAATGATCGTATGTTCGTGCAATAATGTAGGGAAAATATCTATTCCTCATTTATTCGCTTAGTCTAGCAAAAGAGAAGATTAAAAGAGTGTCAAAAAAAAAAAAAAACTGTCATCACAAAAGCTTTTCCCAACCTATGATGAACTGTTACCTCCTGTTCTTGCCGAGCCAACTAATTGATTGAGTTGATACTCCTTCTGCCCTTCCACTATAGCACTCTTCAATCTATTCTCCCAATCCTCATTCCCCGGCTGCAACAACGAAGCAGAATAGTATGCAGTAGCAGCATCTTCCCATCTCTTCAACGCCTCTGACGCCATCCCCTCTCTCCCCCATGCCTTGGCACTTTTGTCATCCAAAGTTCTGGCAATTTGCGCATCTCTTAATGCTGCTTCGTACTTTTCTAGCTTTAAATGAGCAGCTGATCTGTTGGCCCAGATTGTGGCATCTCTAGTCCAGTGTTGTAGTGCAGTTGTGTAGAGCATGGCCGCTCCTTCATAATCTCCAGCTACAAAGAATTCGTCTGCTTTCTTCTTGAGTGTGCAGCCCAGGCCCTCATCTGGCTGATCTTCTGGCTCAGGAATGGCAAACACAGGATCATCAATGTGCCCTGCTGTCACTGGAGCAGCAGCAGCGGCTCTTTTCCTTCTCGTCTGCTCCTCAGCGTGCTGAAGGACCTGATCAACCGAGGTAGCATTGCTGTTGCTGCGTTTCAACAGCTGTTCTACGACCGCTCGGTGGCCCCATTGTGCTGCAACATCAAGAGGGGTTACCCCTTCTGCATCCTCAGCATCAGGGTCTGCCTTAGCTTCTAGTAACACAGTCACCAGGCTTTCCATACCACCTTCAGCTGCAATGTGAAGGGGAGTGAAATCGCCAGGCGCCCTGGCCATTACATCGGCTCCTTGGTTCACCAATATCTCTACACATGTGACTGTTTGACTTTGTTGCTCATCTTCCTCCTTATTTATATCCTCACCATTACTGCCACTACCTTGTAATTTAGCTCTCATAGTTGCCATGGCCATGGCCATCAACAAGGGTGTCATTCCCGAATTATTTTTATTATTTGGAGATGCTCCCAACTGCAACAAATACTCAAGAACTTGAGCTCTACCTGATGCAGCAGCCCAATGGACTGGTTCACCACCAGATTGGCTTGCCGTGTGGATGTCTGCACCTTTTTGTATCAGTTTTTTGACAATGGAAAGGGAGCCTTTGCCAGCAGCAACGTGCAAAGGGCCAGAGCAGCCTGCACCGGTGAGCGAGACATTGGCATCATTCTGCAGTAAGATGTCGACAATTTGTTCGTTATCCTTAGCTGCAGCGAGTGAGAGTGGAGTGCTGCCTTCTGTATCTTGAGAGTTGATGTCAAAATTGAGGGTTTGAAGAAGATGGTTGAGTATGTCGACATGGCCTTCGAGAGCAGCGAGGTGCAGAGCGGAGCGGCCGAGGTCGTCTTTGATCGTCTGCAAGTCGGTGTTGAGGGATTGGCCGATGTCTATGAAGGCATCTAGATTACCAGAGGTGCAGGCTTTCAGGAGGTCTTCGCCTGTGACAGGGACGTCGTCAATTTGAGTTGCATCTACTGGGGATGGCATCTTGTGCAACTTATGAATAAATTTGTCACTTGGAATTTGAACGAAATTGCTACCCAATGAGTCAGCTGACTTCTCAGTTACTTTCAATAATCTTTCACGATAAATGCAGAGACGCAGCAAGCCGAAATTCAAGAGGAAACACAAAAGTTTCCACACTCTTCCTCTCCCCTTCACTTCACTTCTCTTTTCTTACTCAATTCTACTAATACAAACAGTACACACATATAATAATCACCTCCCAGGTCCAAGCAACGTAGGCCCATCCTCTCCAGTAGTCTCAGGCAACAGAGCCAAACACAACCTCTCCTCCATCCACCTCAACTGCCACCCTACCGCCATCAACCAGTACAACAGTTTTGCCATCTCACTGGCAGAACAATCAGCCTCCTCCTTCCCTCCCCTTCCACTCACTCCAGCATCCCGTATCATCAAAATTTGTACAAAACTATTCATTGCTTCTAATACATCATCACTGGCATTATCAGTTAGCTCTGCTAGCGATTCTTCTGGCAGCAATCTCAACCAATCTAACAACTCATTTCCTCCCAAGAATGCATTACTATTCATATATAGACCATTAGCAGTAGCAGTAGTATTAGAGAATGACGATGATGCAGGAATAGCACCACCATTATCATCATCATCATTATTACTATCATCACCACGACCTCTACCGTTATTATTCCCCTCTTCCCTGTTATTCATCATCATTTGTCTTTTCAATCGCCCCACCTCCTCTTCCAAAGCTTCAATGTATTGCAAGGCGGGCACTGCTTCAGCCCCTCTTTCATGATGCCACCTCAGTACTCTTCCTTCTATCTCTAACTTTTGACTACCTGGTGCGTATCCACCTTCTACTACCTCTATTTCCCATTGTTCTATGTCTTGTACTGCTGTACTGCCTACTCTCACTAATGATGAAGATGCTGGTAATGATGATGATGATGAGAGGGCCAGTTCACTAGTGCTGCTGCTGCTGCTACTAGTGTCAGTACTATCGCTAGTAGTAAATGAAGAGATAGATTCCAAGGACCTAGATAAATTCATTCTTGTCCAAGCAGACCTAAACATATACCCAGTCATTAAAACAGAGAGCATGAGCTGGGCAAAGTTTTCCGTCTTGGCGGAGATGGTGATGGTGAAGAAACTGGGAGGCAGTGTGCCCAGCATGGAAGTGATAGTCTGTCTCATAGCTTGGATGACTGGAGCTGGGATGTCTATTTTGTTGACTATGGTGGGGTCTGCGTGTTGGATGAAGTTGAGGAAGGCTTGACGGCGATCTGTGACCTGTGTGGGAGGGGTGTGTGGAGTCGGTGTGAGACGCGTTGGTGGAGTGAAGTTTTGGAGAGGAGGGTGTCGTTGTGTAGATTCCTTGTGACTACATACCTTGTTCCATGGCTGTTCTTGGCTGCCTGATGAACCCCACAATGCAGTAATGACTACTATTCGAGAGTTTTTGGGACGAGGTGTATTCTGAACTTTTGCTAGAAACTTTCTTCGCCTGGCTCTAAGAGCTGCGCATGGTCTTCTACATGAATATGTCCATGAAGAGACTGGTGCAGCAGCTGCACACGCAAAAGATCGCGTCTGCACTCGGTGAGAGTACATAAACGACATGTTGTTGTCTTCCCCCCTAGAAAATCTACAGATATAGGGCCAACTGTGCCTTTCTGACGTTATAATTCATATGAAATTATCAACTAGCATGTAGTATTCTGAAACTGATTGCCACAAACGGCCCATTGCTCTTGAAATACAGTAATCTACCAAACCCCCACCCATCTCGTTGTCGACCATCATGGCATGCATATGTCATCCTGATGATCCCACGCACCTGTAGCTCGGCTACTGATATATGTATATAATTTGCCTGGCTCATTGGCCTTGGTTACATATGGATTCATACTGAACCACCTCCCAATCAGAATATTGAGATGATAATTTCTGAGAGAGAGAGGTAGAGAAATTCCTCAGCTCTCAACTTGCAGGGACGAAGCGGAGAGAGAGAGAGCGGCGCTGATGAAGGCCTTCGCGATCCTCTCCCAAATCCACCAGTGCCTTAAATAGACGAGCAGGTCATCCGCTGACTTTTACACTCTTATTCATAGAAACAGATCATAGAAGTCGTCTTCTAAGGCCGTTCCCCCTTCAAATTCAAATAGCAAAGTGAGTCAGTTGAACATTCTTGTGCGCTCTTTCTATGCGCAAAACATTTTGTTATCATCTGGTCATTAAAATAAAATGTTTATCTTGTTCAAAGAAAACCTTAGAGTCAATTAGAGAGCGTGGTGAACACAATCAACGAGCATTTACACTTCAACAAAGCAGCGAGTTAAATAAGCCTCTCAAGCCACCCACCCTTGCTTGAATCCGCTCTATCTTACTCATCCAAATGATCAACTCATCCTCTAATCCATCTCACCCGCTTTTAGTCTCACCTTGATCATCTACCATTTTCCCACCCTTTTTCTCACACGCCCCCGTCTCTCCCTCCCCCCGACTCTTTCACTCACCCCAAAGTACAGGTTCTCTCCCCAAAATCATCAAGTCCAACCACAATGAGTGAAAGCACCAGCAGCGCCGCAGGTAGCCTCCCCCCTCTCGACCTCTCCGCCACCGCCAAGCCCCCAACCCGCAAAACCTCCATCGGAGCCAAGCTCGGCACCAGTTTCAAAAAGCTCGTCACTCCCAGGAGCACCACTTCCCAAGGTGATGGCACCCCCACCAGCCAGCAATCCAAGAGCATCTTTGCCAGAGAGCCTTCCACCAAGACCACCTCCGACGTGGAAGTCGGAACTGCTGCTGCTGCCTCCAAGGTGGAGGCTGCAGTCAGCGAGGCAACCAGCGCTGTGACCAAGGAAGTCGGCAAGGTCACCATGGAAGCTGAGGAGGTTGTGAGTGGTGTCGTGGGCAAGATGGAGATGCCCGAGGCAGTGAAGGAGGTTGTGGCTGACAATGGACCTTCAAGTGGCAGCAGCAGGGAGAGGTTGATCAAGGCTGTTGTTGGTGGTGTGGTAGTGGTGGTGTTGGCAACTGTGTTGGGTGTCGTTGGCGGGAAGCAGGAGAAGAAGGTAGCAGTACCAGAGCCAGTGGAGAAGAAGAAGGGGTGGTTTTAAAAGTAAGAAGATGGGATGATTAGCATGCTGATTTAAAGAAATAATGAAAATATGGCGGTATTCCTCTTGTGTCTTTGTGTGTGTGTCTGTGAGAGGGTGATTATTAAGAGTAATTATTATTACATGTTGCAGTAGAAGTAGATTTTATTGGGGGGTTTAAACCTGAATTAAAGAAAGAATGATTAGATGTAAATAATAAACTCAGAAAAAGGTTACATAGAAAAGACGATGCTAACTAACAACTCAGTAGCTTTCATGTGATCACCAGTTCAATTTCCATGTTATTACAAGCTCAATCAGGTACGGCGGTCCTTCTTCAAAACAACTGCTGGTTTGTTTGGCCTTAAACCCTAAGACGAGCCGAAGTGGCTTCTCTGCAATATACCAGACCTAATAATGGGACATACATGGGCCCGTCCAATCTTATTCTTCCTCATCAAACCTTGTTTTTGTTTTTAAACATCTTCTGCTAGTACTTGCTCTTACACACCGCGAGTAGTTCATCCCACACCCTCTCTATTCATTAACATTGAAATAGCACCCCACTCTCACTCCATTCAGTCTCCGCCAACCCCATGTCCCTCATCTCCACCCCACCCCCAGTAGCTGCCATATTCATCATAGTACTCAAACTCAACGCCCACACCGCTAGTTCTGACACTGAAGGAGGCACCAACCTAATCATACCCTTATCAGTATCCACCACGATGTAACATCCTGGTTTCCAGGGCATTCTTGGCAATATCATCTTCTTAACCAGCGCAGTGACGGGAGGGAAGAAGGGATAGAGAAGACCACCTCCACGACGACGGCTCTTATAAGAAAGCTGGACGCGTTGGCTCCTGGAGCTGATGGTACTGCCGTGTCTGCTCAGATTGATCAGTCTGCATGTTACTACTCTCACTGCTCCATTTAGATTATCTGACGATAACGATGATGGGGTTGATAGCATACATCCTCCTCCTCCTCCTCCTCTTGTTTTCACCCAACATTTCCTCACCAATCTGCCTCCTTTCGACAGGCAATCCATGATATCTCCACATTTCCACTGTTGATGTGATGCTGAAGACGGGGAAGAAGGTGGAGGAGGAGGGAGACGACTGAGCAACATTCTACCAATGGAATCTTCTTGTAGAGTAAGCCCAGGAGTAGGAGGCTGCAACGTGGAGAATCCAGGACTGGTTGAGGGTGGGAGCCAGGCTGACGATGATGAGATTAGTAATACGTCTTCAGGAGGAGATTGATGATGTTCATTAGCATTGGATGTTGGAGAGTAGAGTTGTGATGACGATGCTGACGTGATCATTGGTGTTGTAATGATATCAGATACCATGAACACTGGTCCTTGTTGTTGTACTGGAAGAGAAGGTGGCGCAGGACCATTATCTGTAGCATCTCCGAGTACTTTACCACTACTGCTACGATCTTCTGATGGTGATGGTGATGGTGATGGAGTGGTTTCATCACAAGTAGGTATTAATTCACCTTGTGAAGCAGAAGCAGAAGAGGAAGAAGCAGAAGAAGAAGCAGTATCCTCACTACCACTATCATCAATGCTTTGATCTATTTGTTGAGTTTTTTCAACTTCTACTTCCATATTTTTATCCTTTTGCTGTTGTCTATTAGCTAGTAAAGTCTGTAGTCTGAGGTGTGTTTCTTTTCTAGGCAATACTCGGCCATTCATCTCACCATTACTTTTATTGATACCTATTCTATTATTGATGGAAGGCTGAGAGGGAGGAGGATCTGCAGCCATGACTACCACAGGCAAAACAGCACCAAAGCCACTACTACTACTATTAATGTTGGTTCTTTTACTATAATTCAGGTTAGATGATGGCGATACCAAAGGCATACCACCACCAGCAGTAGCAAGAGCAGCAGGTGAATGAACCAGTCTAGCTTGCTTACCTCCACTTGATGTTTCGAATCTTGATGTAGCAAGGGTATATTTCTGTCTACCTGTCCCTTTCCTAGCTGACAATGATGACGGAGCTCCTCCTCCTCCTCCCCTTATTGTTCTTGCTGTCTTGGAAGGTGAGCCACCACTTTGCATTGCCAGTGATGATGGTGGTGGTAGCCTGGGAGAAGGTTCATGGTATAGAGCTTGTAAATTCAATTTTGGTACCACAAGAGCAGCAATGTTAGAAGCAGTATTAGCACGATTGTAAGTATTAACGCCACCGGGTGGTGGTGAAGGTTTATGCTCTCCTCCTCTTCCTCCTCCTTCTGTCATTGTTGGTGGTCTTCTTCTCACAGATTTGTCTCCTCTAGTACTGTTGACCAACTTGACTTGTTGCAGCAACTTTTGATATTCGTTCTCTATGTTCCATGGCTGCCTTCTTCTCTGACTGTTGTTATGTTGATGGCGGCTGGAAGCTAACCCAATATCAGTATTATTATCCTCTCCTGTTGTCGTCGTAGTATTGCAGGGTGCAGGGGTATGCAGTTGAAACTGATCTTCTTCTTCTTCTTGATATGTGCATTTATTGTTATTATTGTTGCATATATCATCATAGTTGCTTTTGATGGCATTTGCTCTGAATACTGATGTCATTGGGGGTGTATATTGTTGATGGTTGGGTTGGGAACCAGAAGCAGCAGCTGCAGCAGCAGGGATGGTCCAGCCAGCATCAGGGCTATGCCGTCCACCAATGTTATCACGATTGTACATTGACTTGATGGGAGAGGGGGATTTGGCATGGTTTGGAGTATTTCCATGTATAGAAGGTGGGTGGAGGTTGTCTATAGAACAAGCTTGCTCCTGGAGAGTGGGGAATACAGAGGGTGAGGGAGACGGAAAGAGAAAGAGACAATGAGAGGCGGTTGATCACTTTGGATGGGAACTTACTCTGAGAGAACCTAACTGCAATCTGAGTGCTTCACATCGTTTCAAGCTGCTTTCTATGAGTTCTTCAACGCTTTCATCTGCCATGCTGGGCGTACACTCGCAACAATTGTGGGTCTTTAAATTCAAGTTGGTTGCAACGTGACTAACGTAGCTTTTAAGACAGCTGCCTGTTGTAATAGACGGTGAAAATGTAATTTATAATGAAATTAAAAAGTGGATTAGGCTGTGTGAACGTTATATTCAATTCAAAGCCTCCCTTCTCTTATTCTGGCACCGGCAGCATTCAAAAGAAGAGCACGAGAGCTGGAAGAGGGAAAAGCAACAGCCACCAAAGCCATTGCCAGCCATTGAAAAATATACCATATACCATGGCTCTAGTGCTCATATGATAGCAAAGGTTGCCAATTGTCTCCCCAGTTTCATTTGGGCTGTCTCATGATGATGTAATAGAAGAGATTTGAAACTCAAACTTCAGGCAGTCGTCAAAGGGAGACGATGGCGGCAGCAAATGAAGAGGACTTGCCTGCACTGATTTCCATAATTTGGAGTGCTTTCATACATGCATGAGAATTCATTAGATCAATAAGTTATCTAACTTTACTTTGACAACCGGTGGCTTGTTGCAGCTACGTCTCAATACTAAAACTATATTGATTATAACTTCTGCAGTAAACAATTCTCTAGAATGCCAAAAAGCAAGCGTAATAAAAATGGTAAGATATTACCAGAGTCATTGTAATACATGCATGCGTGGTATATCTAAATTTTGTCTCTAATATTAACACAATTTGAATCCCTTTTGCATCGCAGTCTCTTTGACAAAAGTTAAGAAGAAAACAAGGGAATGGAAGGAAGGCATCATCACTCAAGTTAGAGAGTATATTGAAGAGTAAGTTTTCGTACCTGATCGCTCCTATTCCTCGTAGCATCCCCCGAAGTTGCCTTCCCACCGACTCACACGGGCGACAACACACACTGACAAACACACTCTCTCTCTCTCTCTCTCTCTCTTCCTCTTCTCTTTCTAACACCTTCTCCCACTCGCCCTCTCCCCCTCTTCCTCCAGGTACCCATCCATCTACGTCTTTACCTACAAAAACTTTCGCAATGACAAATTCAAAGAGCTCCGCGACTCTGTCCGAAAATCCTCCAAATTCGTCATGGCCTCCACCAAGGTCTTAAAAGTAGCTCTCGGCAACGACCCAGCCTCTGAACACAAAACCGGTCTCTCAAAAATCTCAGAACTTCTTGGAGGCAACAGAGGACTCTTCTTCACCACCCTTTCTCACAATGAAGTGTCTGCTCTATTTGACGAATTTGAATTCCAAGATTATGCCAGAGCAGGCGCCAAGGCAACAGAAGCCTTTTCCCTTTCTGCTGGGCCTTTGACATTGTACGGGGAGCCCTTACCACACACATTGGAGCCTACTTTAAGGTCCAATGGCCTTCCAACAAAGCTGAATAAAGGTATAGTGGAACTACTGGCTGATCATGTGGTTTGCAAAGAAGGAGAGAAGTTGAATCCGAAGCAGGCAGCTGTGTTGAGGACGTTTGCTGTGCAAATGGCTACGTTTAAAATGACATTGTTGGCGTTATGGAAGGATGATGCTGTGGAGATATTAGCTGAAGATGACGGTGATGATAATGAAGGCGATGGTGAAGATGGTGACGGTCTTAGTGATCTGGAGATGCCATAATGATAAGCAAAAGTCATGAAAATGCCCAACAACTTGTGTTGGATTATTTTTATTATACACCGGTACCGGTATATAGATGTAACAAGAAGAAAGCATCTTACTCTGATTTACATGTATAGATCTATATACTCACCATCATTTTTTCTTACCAACACCTTTGCTATTCTTTTTAATGTTATTACCTCCTCGTCCACCACCACCACCACCTCCCCTCCTTCCTCCTCTTCCACCTGCCCGTCGTGCAGACCAAGCAGGCATATCCGCCACTCTCCCTCTCCCTTCAGTCCTCCCTCCTCTATCAGGAACTGCCCCAATTATAACACTCTTAACAGAAGCATGAATGATACTGCCTCCTCCACCACCTCCACCTCCACCACTCTTACCACTACCACTACCACCTATCCTACTCCTCACACCACTCCCACTTGTCCCCTTTTCCATAACCGGCAACAAATCAGAAATCGTCACTGTAAAGCAATCAGCTAGTGTCACCTTGGGCTCCACCTCCATTCTCCCTTCTGCTGCTTGAGCTGCCGCCTCAGCTACAGTCCTCACTTGTCCACTATCTCTATCTAGCTTCTTGGAAGATAACAATGACTGCAGTGTCACTCTGGCACGTTCAATCAACATCTTCCTACGCAGGGAATATTCCGCCTTGAAAGCTTCATCTACTTCCTTCAACATGACGAGCTGGGCGTCATTTAGAGATCCCGGGGAAAGGAGAGGGGCGAATATTCCAGGTGGAAGTGATGCTACTGTTTGTTGAGTTGCTTCTTTTATACTAGCAGCTATAGCCATGGCTGATGATGATGATTGAGTACCAGTACCACTGCTCCCCGTGAGGATGATGTCTTCATCTATATTTAAAAGGCCAGCCAAATCTCTCAGTGCAGCTGATATTGCAATTGATCCTGGATCATATTCTACCTCCATAATATCACCTCCTCCTGATATTGATGATGGTAGTGGTGGTACATCATTATCTCTACTACTACTACTACTACTGCTGCTAATCTTCTTCTTCCTCTTCTTCTTCATTATCATCATCAAAGTAGTAGCTGCTTGTACTGCTGACACCAGTACTTCCAATGCTTCCACCCTGGCAGTGGACGTAGAAGTCTCCAAGATGTTTCTAGGAAATTCTGGATCTATAATATGTGCTATTTGGACCAGTAAAGTGTCAAGTTGGCCATTTTGGGTGGAGGTTGCCTCAGTGTTGGCACAGAGCCGGAGGGATGAGACGACTGGTTGGAGGAGCGGTGCTAGAGTTGATGTGGTGGCGGTATTGTCTAGATCTGAAGAAGAGGAGAAAAGGGCCCATATTCTGTCTGCTAGAGCTATACAGCATGATCTGAATGGTTCTCTAGCACTAGATCCTAGGATGTCGTCTTCTGTAAGGCCACCTCCGAGGCTGTGATTTGATTTGAACATTGCAGTGGGGATGTCAGTCGGGGGCAGAGATGAAGAGTGGGGGAGAGATGTTTGATGGCTAGCATACGTATGAAGGGGAAAATATACTCACTTGCAGTCATGGAGGACATCGAGGAGTTCCTCAGTGCGATTTTCTAGCTGTGTCATAGAGTCTTTAAGGCCTGATTCTTGATTTATTTGAAGTCTAGTTGCGGCTGAATAGAAGCTTTCCCTTTAAAAGAAGCTTTTCACGGAGCTCATATCTGGATCTTTTTATGTCTTCTACGTCCTCGGATGGCTGGATTTAGTAGTTTGGAAGACCCCAACCAAGTCGGCGCCGACGTCGGCGCCAATCGGTCGGGAGAGCTTGATAACCGCTTGGGGTAGTGTGGACATCCAAATCTCATTCGCATATTTCCATTGTACTTGGTGCTACATAAGCTCAAATCAAGGTTAAATACGCAGTTCCTACCAAAAATACTAGTTTCGGCTAATCAATTCAACTTGAGATAAACAAAGCCTCAAACAAAGATGAATTTCCCATACAAGAAGCCCTTCTATAACCTTACACTGGCGCCACAGGAGATCGAGGTAAGTCTCCCGATACATAGAGCGTTTCAAGATGTCGAGGATATGTACAGGCAAACCACATCGTTTTCCAAGCATACCCTGAAATCCCTCCTCTCAACTAGTAAACGGTATCAAAATACTGTATATCTGCTCCAATAGTTCGCTTGATCTCTCCTCACCAAGTCGTGTATACCCATCTCACTCTCTCTCTCTCTCTCTCTCTCTCTCTCTCTCTCTCAACCCACCGCTCCCCTGACCCTCCCTCCCTCCCTCTCTCCTGTCACCCCAACTACAGGAGGATTTGGCACACATAATCACCAACACCAAACGCCGCGCCAGGAAGAGCAGTCCGACTGGAGGCCATGGACAAGAAGGTCAATAAAATAAATGAAACCCAACCCCATCTATTGCTGGGTTGAAGAGAAAGAGAGCAACGTACGAAACAAACTCGAAGAACATCTTATCAATCTCACTTTTGCTCAGTGAAAACATTGATTACTTGTATTGTATTATTGCCCTCTAAATTATTGTGTACATTATGTAGTATCATGATGTAGCCAGGTTTGTAGCTGCCATTTTTCCATACCTATCTATACATTTTGTGTTTTTTAAGCATGAAAGAAGAGTCTCTTAAAAACTTGAAAGCGGCGAAGAAGAAGAGCTCTTTCCTCCATACGTACATACAGTGTAAACGCATATATCTACTACTTTAACATCGTCTATCAATGAAGAAAGTTACACAAATACCAACTAACTATTATTAAGACTACTGCTATTATTATGAACTAGATATTGTATCCATTGATGCTACCGCCTCTGCCGACAATCTCTCCCACACAAAACCAGGCAAAGAGCTCAGCTCCAAAAGCTACATACAAACCTGCCTCTGTTGCAGATAACTCTTTCCAAATAGTGAATCTATTCTTGACAAAGTCTGCTTCCTTTTGACATTGGTCTATTCCTGCTGGTATCCTATATTGTAGAAAGAGAAAGAGACAGAAAGGGTGAGAAGAGACGAGGGTCTAAGGGGTGCCTGATTGAACAATGTGTGTCTAAAGGTGTGTAGTGCGGATCGAAATTTGGCAACTAACCTGCTCATCTTTGTATAGAACCATTTCTTAAGCATATCATTAGCCTGCTCAGGCTTTTCCAGCACGTATTGTTTGTTGTTAGCCATTAGAGTCTCATATTGTTTTAGAACTTCTGTTCTGGCGATGCTATAGGCTGGCTCAGCAGCTGTCTTGGCTTTATTCGCCAGTTGCTGTATTCTTGCTATTGACATGGATGATGTGCGATAAAATCGGCTAGGGTTGGCAAAGGGAAGGTTTTATTTTTCTTGATTATTGACACCTTGATGAGAGGTTATCAGCCTGGATACAATCAATCGTGGATGTTAGTGTGACTATGAACGTTTGAGTTTGAGTTATAATTAACAATACCCATCTAGATCAGTTGCAGATGATGATGGTCGACCACCGCATCGCAGCCCGATGAGAAGCCTCTCGATGATACAGTACTATAGGAACAGATTTCTTACATCTGATATGCATATACTAGTATAGACTCCTTCTGTATCTGTGCAGATGAGATGATCAACTCTTAACAACTAAAGGCAGTTTGCTGAAATTAGAATAGAAATATTTGGGAGGGAGGAGAGTGCACACTCTTCCAAGCCATCACTCCCTCATGTAAGGCTTGGAACCGGGCAATTATCAAGCTTTTGTCGTTCATACAACATTTCCAGTAACGGCTCCAGTCATATATTTGTCTATAAATCATAACTAGGTGCGCAAGTATCTAAGTATTTAGCCTTGGATCACATATATAGATGAGATTCGCGAAATCGGTCAGCTCAACACGTTTGGCCACTCATAGTATCAACTCCACCTCATTGAACCCAGTCTCAAGAACACAAAGGTCGTCGCAACCCAAAGGATTCACCACGAGAACCATGGCCACCTCTACCTCCAATCCCAACTTGGTCGGAATCATAACGACCCAAGGCTGCAAATTCTGCAGAGCAGCCAAGTCTGCCTTGACAGAAGCCAACATCCCCTACCAAGAATTTGAGCTCTCTGAAGACATAGAACTCCTCAAGAAGATCAAATCAACCACTGGAAGGTCAACTGTCCCTCAGATCTTTGTCAATGGCAGCCTATTTGGCGGCGCAGACGACTTGCTCACCTCCCTGAAATCAGGAGAGTTTCAATCCCTACTAAAGACAGCCACTCAGCCTACACTACCAGTAGACGTCAAAAATATCCTAGAATCATCATCTATTGAAAGGGAAAATACATCATCATTATTTCAAGCAGCAGATGAAAGGCAGAAGAAACAACAAACACTGCAGCCACTCGTCAATGCACTGTCTCAGCAATATAACAAGGGGCCCTTTTCCTTGAAACAAGCTGTGGAGGTTGTGTCTTCATTAGTCAAAGATAATAAAGATACTGAAAATAAAGGTACTGAAAATAAAGATACTGAAAATACCATCGAGGAAATGAAATCTCTACAGCTACTTACCACCACTACGAAAGCAGCCTCCTCCTCATTGATATGCGTCCAAGACATTGCCATGCCAATCAAACTCTCCACCCCACTGAACAGTCACTTCCAATGGTACGGCCCAGCCAGACCTGCCTCTGAAGTAGCCATCTCCCTGAGATCCCTCATTCTCAAGCTGTACGACACCCATCTCAGTCCCGACGGTAAACTCGTAGCATACAAAGCACTCAAAGCAGACCCAGCATTCCGACAATTCGTAGATGCCACAGCTGAGCTACAAAATGTACAACTCTCAGAGTTGCTATCTCTATCAAGGGAAGAGAAGATGTCCTTCTTCATCAATGTGTACAACGCACTAGTTATACATGCTCTGGTGGCTGTTGGCCCAGCTACCTCTACACTTGCCAGATTGAAATGGTTTGACAATATTTCATACACCATTGGTGGGGTGAGATTTAGCTCTAACGATATAGAGCATGGTGTTCTTAGGGGTAATGCGGCTTCTCCTGCTAGTATATTCAGTTTACTAGGATTGGGCAAGCTAGGCATTCCAGTCCCCAAGACATTTCCCTCGTCATCATCATCAGATCCCCGAGCAGGTCTTGCCATCCACCCAATCGACCCCAGAATCCATTTTGCCTTAAATTGTGGAGCAGTGTCCTGCCCCCCAATCCGAGTGTACAGTAGTGACAAGCTAGAGTTTGGATTAGCAGCTGCTGCATCTGCATTTTGTGCTGGAGAGGTGGATGTTGATGTTGAGGGGAAGAAGGTGACGTTGTCGATGATATTGAAATGGTATGGCGGTGATTTTGGAGGGAAGAAGGAGCTATTGGAGTTTTTGGTAAAGTATTGTAGTGAAGAGCAGGGGAGGAGGTTGAGTGAATTGATGAGCAGGGTGAAAGAGGTGGAGAAGGAGGTTAAGCTGGAGTTTAGGCCTTATGATTGGAGCGTGAACTCTAGTGATTGAGGGAGGGGGGGCTATTCCTTCTTAGTCGGTGGCCACACAGAGATGGAATGAGTGAAAAACGAAACACACACCAGCATATTAGCAATCCTTTGCTTTGTATTGCATTTGCAACAACATATAGCTTAATATTAAATTCACAATGAACGCAATGGAGTTGCTTTCTTCCCAGATTCCATCAAAAGTGCAGCCCTCAGTAAAGGCGCGATCTGTGGTCAAAATTGCTTGTGTAGCACGTCCATCTACTCATAATCAATCATCTAAGCCTAGATCACCACACATCCTCCAGCTTAACTCCAGTCTATTGCCCCTCATCCCTGTCATCGCCGCCGCTCGAGTGAACCCAATTGAGTCTCTCTTAAAACCTCAAGCTGAATACTTCGCTACTCTAGGCCTCCCGGAATGGCTCATTCACTGGGGACATCCAGGAAATATGGCTGTTGTGTTATTTGCTATGGGATTCTATGGCAGGTTGGTGACATTAATAACTTCCTTTTCAACAATGCATTTCATTTTATGTCCACATTTCACATCTGACCCTCCCCTTCTCCTTCTTTCTTACTCACAGCGGTTACTTGGGCTGGCAGATTAAAAACGGCAAAGACATCAAAGCTAAACAGTACGCTATTGAAAACCACCCAAAGATTGCTCTAGGTATGTTTTTCTTCTTCGGCGCTGGTGCTCTCGGTGGAGTTACAAGCTTGTTGATGCAAGGCAAGCCGATCTTCAGCTCTCCACATGCCACCACTGGTCTCATTGGCTTGACTCTCCTCGGCTTCCAAGCCATGTTGCCTCTGTTCTTCAAGGATGACCCCAACGCAAGAGGATTGCATGCAGGTCTTGGTGCATCTATTCTTGCTTTGTTTACAGTGCATGCTGCTCTTGGTCTTCAACTTGGCCTTAGCATCTAAATATTGCTGTGTTTAATTATTGGTTACTATTATGCAGCTGTAAATCGTCGATCAATATTTAATTTACAAGATCTGATATGGATATGGATATCATGATATGGATATGGATCTGATATGGATATCATGTAAAAGAGGGAAGTCAAGTCTAGTCAAGTCAAGTCAAGGGTAGCTCCTTCCTTCCTCCTCTACTCTAAGACTCTACTAATCCGTCAAATCAGGTACCAGCGTTCCCTTTCTGATCTGTCCTACATCCTTAATCACCGCCCCAGCACTAGCATCCGCCGTATTATCCGGTTTCCCCTTGGACAAAGCATTCACTGCATCTATCACATCAAACCCAGAGACCGCCTGCCCAAACACCACATATTTCCCATTCAAATGGGGCGCAGGTGCTACAATGATTGAAAAGTGAGCCGTATTGGTATCAGGTCCCAAATTGGCCATACTTAACAGACCCTTTTTATCATGTTTTAACTGCAGGCCGCCCTTGTCATCCTTGAATTGACCCCCATAAATGCTCTCTACGTCGATGCCGGATTGATCGATGAATTGGTCGATGATTCGATAGAAAGAGGCACCCTTGAGGTGGTGTTCAGGGGAATGTTCACCGGTGCATAATTGTCTGAAATTCTCTGCTGCTTTGGGGGAAACGTCGGTATATAAGACCATTTCAATGCGGCCAATGGGATTACTGTTTATTTCAACGTCAAAATAGACCAATGGAAGGCGTTCGTCTTGCTTTAATGCAGCCAAGCGTTGTTCTTCAGCCTGCTGTTGCTGTGTCTTCTTTTCAGCAGCAGTTTGATATACATCCTTGGTTACTGCTACTCCAGACAACCAACCGATACCTGCTATTCTCTGTCCTTCTGGTCTTAGTAGATTAACATCTTCTACAACGTGCTTCAGCCAGCATTCTCCTCTTTGGCGGGGGTTGGCCTCATCGCCTCCAGAACACCCACCCGCTCCTTCTTGAGCGTTGCAATAGACAAAGACGTTGCATCCTTCGGTGGCATAACATTGCTGACAGCATTCTTCAGGAGAATTGGCAATGTTACTTATACCATCTTTGACTAGAGTAGGGGCGTAGTAGTCGGCATCTTGCTCGAAATGACATTGCTCGTTACTGTTGGTAGTTTTAGTGGTGATTGATTGTTCTTGTCCTTGTTGGGTGTGGGTATCTATAAAGTCTTCTCGGGGCTTTTTTGATGCAGAAGAGTTTACTACAATGATGCTGGTCTTGGAAATAGGGTGCTGAGGCATGAACTTGATGATGGCATAGGTGCAAACAAAGATGAAGGCAAGGATGATCACTGTCGGGAGGGTTGTCATTCTGGAAGATGGGCGTTGGGTGTGCGATCGGCGGTTTGATCGCGTGTTGGCAAATGTCGTTGTTTGCCCAGACATGATATTATGGACACGTGGTTGTATATGAAAGTCTAAAATTATACGTTTTGATAGCGAGTTAAGTGTAACAAGGAGAGGAAAGAAAAGTGATCAAGCTGGAATGCCCTGTTACTTAGGCTTTCAATTCGTTTAGGCGATCTGGAGACGTTGATGTGAATAATAGATACTGGTCAGATCGTTTACAAACGACCAAGGATGCTGAACTATATGAATTAACTTCAACTGCTGCTCCCAACCGCCGTCTATAGATATAGCTATGCACGCGACATGTATATATACCTTCCCATCATTGCTCGCTAGCCAGCTTACCTTCTTCACATAAACATCCAAATTCAAAAACTAACTAACTATCATTACAAACTGTAGACATGCTCTATACTAAAACAAATACCTCCCTCTCTCTCCTACTCTCCACCTACTTCCTACAATTCACAACTACTCCCATTCATTGCCTCTTCAAAGCACTCACCGCCGCTGCCACCTCACTCTCTTCAATCTCCTCCACCTCTGAAGCTTGAAATTCTAAACTAATACCATCCAGATGCCCCTTAAAAAAGTCCTTTGTGGATGCATACATCATTTTAGCTTTGACTTTTGCATTATCAGGCGCCCAGTTGTAAAATACAAGTTTGTTTAATCTCTGTCCCTCTGATGTCATGTATTGGTAGTCAAAGAGACCGTAGCGGCAATCAGCCTCAGGGAGGGAGGCTAAGAAGTCCGTATAGTCTGAGGATGATGGGTGGCCTACTGCTGCAATCACTACTTGGGAACCGGCATCGTCAATTTTCCAAGTTGCCCACTTGTAGGCACACTTGGCTTTGATAAGGTAGAAGAGATTGATGGCGTCGTCGGTGACGCTGATGCCACTCATCGAGGTGCCGCTGCTCTTGGGTTTGACTCCTCCCATTTTAGGGATGTTGGTGGGTACTACTGCTGCTGATGCAGTGTTGTTGGTTGTTGGTGTTGCTGTTGATGGGGGTGGAAGGGTGGCGGTTGGAGGTGGTGGTTGTGGTTGTGGTGCTGCTGGCGGTGATTTTGATACTGTGGATTGAGGAGGAGGAGGGGGAGGTGGTGGTGCTTGCTTTGCAGATTGAGGCGGGGCCCTGGTTGCTCCATTAGAGGATGGCTGTGACGCAACAGGGGCAGGGAGTTGTTGCTTGGCAGTGTCGGAATTAGTGAGAGCGGTGTCGCCTGCAGCTTTGATCTGTTGTCCTCTGAGGAATGCTTCCTTGACAGCATTGAATTCAGCTAGGTCTATTAGTCCCATATCGTATGCCTGCTTGCTTTGCTGCAGTGCTTGCAAAGGATCAGTCATTTGGGTTTTTCTTTATTTTTTTTGTCTCCCTTAAATGTGTTGAATTTGGTACAAATAACGTTTCTCTGGTCACTTCAAAGTGATGTATACACGTGTATAATATCAAACTTATGATGATCAGGGAAGGAGCTATGTGGACCTATATGGCACAGTTCCTCTCTTGCCACTCTCTTTCTTCTAATAAATCTCTCTCTCTTCGCCAAGCGATCGCAGCTCTTCTGAATTTAAAATACTGGCTGTTGTTATCAAGGTAGTCATCACTTGCAATTATAATTTACTGCATTACAGCCCTCAGAGTGTATATCTAAGAATCACTCGGCTGCACCATAGGCATCAACGATGCATAAAAACCTCTATCATTTTACCATTTTGAATTGATCTCAAGAGTTTTGCCCATAAACCTGAGCTCAGGCCAAAAATTAGATATATCATCCCATCAGTTATCACACATTGTTCTCTAGCAGTATGGACGTCGATCTCGACGTTGATCTTTTGGCCTCCATCGCTTCTGGCGGTCTCGGCAGCTGGATCGAGGACAAGCAAGGCAACCCCACCTACCTTAAACACGACGACTGTCTACGTAAGTACACTACCCATACTTAATACTCATACTTTTGCTTGTGTATATATAATTACAACTAAACCTCCCTCCTTCTCTGTTTTTCCCTCTCTACTATTATCAAAAAAACAACAGCATGTCTCAAGGAACTGCAACGCTTCCTCAGAGACGACGACGAGCACCGCCGTCCAGCCTTCTTCGAAGTCTCCAGATACAACTTTGCTCGCTCAGATCTAGTCCCCCTCATCATCACCTACCCTGACGACTACGAAATAGTCTACAATGCTCTTAAATGCTGCACTCTGCTCACCCATCAACCCAGATTACAGCCAGACCTCGCTGCAGGAGCAGCACCAGCAGCAGGTGGGACTGTCCCTCAACACAGAGTAGCAGAACAATCGCAGGCCATGGCTGCAGTCAGAGAAGCCTTTCTAGCCAAAGACGCTCTAGCAGCAGTGGTGGGTCTGTTGGCTGAGCCGCTCAGTAGACATCCTAAGATGACAGAGAGAGATGGCACCTTGGTAGAGCTGGTCATCACCTTTCTGAGCAATATGCTGGCCATTGGTGGCGGTCCAGCCCATGTCAAACAACGTCAGTCGTTTATAGAGAAATTATTTGCCGATGATGTCGGCGATTTGCTGAGGTTGCTGGCATCGCATGCGCGCCATCGTCCTTTTAGAACTCATGCGGCCAGGTTGGTTGAAGCTTTCTACAGTCTGTTCAAGCATTATAATCCTGCTGTGTTGGTGGGAGTGGATGATCAATTGAAAAAGGAGCAGAAAGAGGCAGATCTAAGAGCTAAAACTGCAGCCAGAGCTGCTCAGCAGCAGCAGCAGCAGCAACAACAACTAGGTCGCCATGGTAGTAATGGGACAGCAACAACCGCCCACCTCCCTCATCTTCCTAATGGTCTTGGTGGTACTAGAGCTGTATTACCACCCAGACACATCTCAGGAGCTGCTCTACAAAAAATGGCAGTCAAATCAGCAGCTGGACCTTCAATGGCAGCTGCTGCTCCATCCAGACACGCTCATTCCGGTGCCGTCTACGTCAGACGGCATCTAGATCATTCTGGTCAAGTTTTGTTGAGAAATAATCCCAACAGAACTGAGCTCCCCAAGCTGTCTGCTGCTACATCAGATCCAAAGAAACTCAAAGCATACCAAGGAGATGGTCCTTCTGGTCATGGTCCTTCCTCTTCTGGTAGTATAGCCAATCCTGGAAGTTTGTCATCTGATAGCGGTAGATCCTCCCTGTCCTCTGCAAAGCATAATATCAAAATAAGAGACCACTTAGAACTATTCCTCACTGAAGCATATGCCCCACTGATGAAGGCAGTGTTTGGAGAGCTGAGATCAGGGTTGTTGTTGAGCAGATTGGACAAGGAGGATTTTGAGAATTTCATCAAGTTTTCTGCATTCTGTCTGCAATATGTACGTCTTCGTGAAGAAAGGAACCTTCAGGGTAAGATGAAAGGTCCTACTACTGGTACTGGTAAAGTAGGTGAACACCAAGAAGATGAAGAATCAAAAAAAGCAGAGGAAGCTTCACCATTTGCTGCAGTAGGTGCTACATTAGATTGGGACACGTTCCACTGGGTTCGTGTGCTGATGCTCCAACTGGCCGATATGGACGAAGGTGCCCGTACTTCCCGACAAACAGATCACACCGGCAAGAACTGGTCCCTTCAACACGCGACTGTTCCTCTGCTCAAAGAAATGCTGCTCACACTGGACCTTGCCAGAGTGGCAGGCAACACTGAAGACAAGGGAGCAGCTGACCGTCTCCAGCGTCGACTGCTGCATGATGATTCTAAAGAGAGTGGTCTCCTGGCTGTTGTTTCTAAGCTGATTAAAGGGTACAACTTTAGGTTCCAGCCCAGGAGTAGTGCAGTTGATTTGGTGGAGACGCTGCATGTTGTGTTGGCTAGTTTAGATAGGTTGATTGCCAGTGAACCGGGTGGGTTTAAAGTGAGGCAGAAGGCTGTCAAGCAGAGGAAGGCTAAAAAGAAGAAGGAGAGGAAGACGAGCAAAGGTAGTGGTGAGGAGCAGGAAATTCAGCAGCAGCTGGATGGGCAAGAAGGAGCAGCTGTTGCTACTGGTGATGGTGCTACTACGACCAAGAGCCCTCAACAACAGCAGCAACAAGGAGACGTAGATGGTGCTCCTGTCGATAAGGCTGGTGGTGCTGATGGTAGTGATGACGAAGGCATGCATTGGATGATGGGAATGAGCGCTGGTGTTACTACCAATGGAGGTAGAGAGGAGGTACAACAAAAACAACAAGATGCTGCTCTGCCCAGCACTGAAAACCCCTCCCGTCAGCAGCAGCAGCAACAACAAGAAGAGGAGAAGGAGGAGGAGGAAGAAAGCGACACTGACGAGGACGAAGAAGGAGCAGCTGCCACTCCCCGATTTGTAGAAAAAGACTTCCAAGCAGCTCAACGCATCCGTCAGGAATGCGCCCATTCAACCATGGTCCATTTCTACATCTGGCTACTACAGGACTACCGCACCAACCGAGAGTTCACCAACCACTCACTGGTCTCTTTTTTAGAAAGAATTTCATCATCATCAAATACCACTACCAACCCTGGTGGACTTGGTCTGGAATCTATGTTATGGCAAATGAGCGCTCTTCGTGTGTTCAACGAAGTGTTGAATGACACAGGGGTGGTAAAGAAGGGGCAGCATCCAGAGTTGTTGAACCTGGCAAAGAGAGTGGTGAGGTCGTTGATGACAAGGCTGTGTCCTGATTTGACTGCTGATAAGAATGCCCTGGCGTTGGCGAAAGCAGAAGAGGAGGAAACCAAGTTGATGTTGGACTTGGCTGAGGAGGAAGAGGAACGCCGCCGTCGTGATGGGAATGGTGGCAATGAGCAACAGCAGCAACGACAACAAGGAGTGGAAGGAGAAGAAGTACCCGCTGGTCCTCCTATCAACGATGCCACTGCAACTGCAACTTATGACGATGATGCCAGATTAGACGCCATGTCAGCGCTCACAGCAGCAAGAGAAGCCAGAAGAAAAGCAGAACTCACCATCAAGATGAAGGAAGGATGTGCCTCCATGGCCTTTATTGAGCTCCTCTTCTGGAAGGGCCCCAATGTAGCAGAGGCAGTCGGGGACGAGTACTCTTGGAGAAAGATTGTGGATCCTCCTCCTGAAGAAGAAAAGGGAGGAGGAGGTAGGAGAAGGAGGAGAAGTATGGGTGATGGAGATGATGACGATGAGTACGATGGTGACTATGACGGCAAAGGTGGAAGAGGTCAGCTTGGATTTGCATCCTTCAGAAAGAAGAAACCAGGCTGCTTCACTGAAGAACAAGCACAAAAACTAACTGAAGCATTTGAAAGATGCAATGGCCGTAAAGACTGCCTGTCAGAGCTGTTGTTTGAATTCGGAGGTGCGTTCAAAAAGGTGCACATTTCCAAGCAGCTCAAGACCATGGGCCTAGCTAAAGGCAAGTTGACTCAGAAACAGAAAAATAGACTGGCAGAGCTGTATCAAGAGCATCATTTGGTGAATAGGAGAGGATGGCCGGAATTGATTGCTGTTGACCTAGATGCTGGGTTTACAAAGAATCAGATTAGGAGGGCAGCCAAGGAAATGGGGTTGCTGCCTGCTGTTGCTCCTCGTAATACTGCTGCTGTTGGTGGTGGGAAGAAGAGGAGTAAGGTTGCTGGCAGTGCTGTTAATAAAGAAGGCTGTGGTAGTGATGGATCTTCATTATCATCTTCATCTGATAGTGGTAGCAGTTCAAGTGATGATTCGTCTTCATCTGATAGTGGTAGCAGCGGTTCCTCTGATAGTGATTCTGATGACGATGGTGATGGAAAGAAGAAGGAGCAAGATGACGTGCAACAGGTGGCTGGTTGTTCTCCTACCGCAGCTGCTGGTCTTACAGCAGCGATGCCATCATCACCATTGTCCGGTAAACGTAAGACTGCTGAAGCAGAGGAAATGGAGGAGACAGAGGCCAAGAACAAGAAGAAACCGAAACATGCAGAGGAGGATGACTTGGCATCAAAGCAGGCAAAGCGTGTAGCTGCATTGGACTTCCTTCGTCAGAAACGTCTTGGGGCTGCAATGCAGACTGGGGATTATGCCAACGAAGCAGTGGCTGAGGAGGAGCGGGCACCACAACAAGTGGCAGCTGTTCAGCAGCAACAGCAACAGCAACAAGAGCGAATGGAGGCTGATATCTCAAATAATAACAATAGTGTCCCATCTCCAGCCAAAGTGATGAATAAGGCAAAAGAAAGGAACAGTCCTGATGAGAATAATGCTGATAATAATGGCGAGAAGAATAAGAAGAAGGGCAAGCTGGTCAAGGCAGGAAGAAGGCTGAAAAAGGCCAATGATGATGATGATGGAGAGGTAGCTGCCATGTTGCCTCCTCCACCTCCTGGATTGTTTGATGATTTGGATGATTTCTAGTTAGATATTAGATATTTGCTAGTATAGAGTGTAATAGAAAGTAAAGATAGATAGAAAAAGCTGTGTGTAGCAATGGTAGCTTTGATTGAGGGTGCAGTGTATGGCAAAAGAAGCAGGGGGAGAGGGGAGACCTTGACAACCACTGGGAGGAGAAAAAGGAGGGAGATTGAGGACATGTGGGTTAGTTAAATCACATAGTGAAGTATAAGAATAACGATTAGCTTGAAGACGTAGTGTACTTGATATTGAGTCTGTACAACTCGTTTCATTTTTGAAATTTGCTGTGATCGATAATTTGACGTGAATTCCTCTTCTAAAGAAGGACTAAAACAGTCTGCACATATCCATCACCATTTTAAAAGACTTCCAGTTCAACAACACACAAACATCAATCAACCATGTCTACAGTAGAAGAAACGATCTCCAACAACAGATCAACCACACCCACCGAACAAGACCGGCGCGAACGTCTCAAAAAAGCAGGAGAAGCCTACTTTGAACGCATTCTCCAACAAAAAACATCATCAACAACAGCAACCACTGGGACAGCAGGAGGAAAAGACTCAACCTCATGGCCTCACAAACAATCAAACAACAATAATGCCTTCCTTCCAGTTACCACCAATGACGCTGAGGCTTTCGAGGCAGTAGGCCTATTGGTCGAGTCTGCCAGGCCTGCTGTGCTAGGAACCTTATACGTAGCTAGCAATGCCATCTCTCTTGTATTTCTTAAAGCTTCATTAACCACCATAGATGCCCCTGCATTCATATCCTTCCTCCATTTCGCCCCCGTCGTAGTAGCCCTCCTCCTCCTATCTTCTCAGGGAGTCATCTCCCCCTTGAGACGCATAACCGCCACATCACTCAAAGGAGCAGCTCCATCTGCTGCTATAGAACTGATACAAGTATTCCTTCTTCTCTCAGCACTCAGTAGGTGTTCCGTATTCTTGGCACTAACATGGACAGCTACTCTTCCTACCATAGCGTGCACAGCCGTGGAGTTCAAAGTCAATGGGACCAGACCATCTCCCCCCAAGCTCGCCTCAATGGCAACCAGTATCGCAGTCATAGCTCTTGCACTATTCTCAGAACCATCATTTGATGCAATCACTTTATTCACACTAGTCTTATGGGCTATTTCACAGGTTGCTTTATCCAGTTGGCATCTGTTGCAGCAACGGTTCGATCTAGCACCCACCTTGTTAACCCCACCTGGAGCTGCCCTGCTGGGCCCTTGTCTGGAGGAAGAGCAGTCTTTAGATCCCCCTTCTTTGCTGTTAATGAGGAATGTATTGCTGTTAGTGCCTTCGGTAGTGTTGGGGTTATTGTTGGGTGAAGTTTCCGATGTAATGGAGGAAATTGAAGGAGTTTCAGTACCAGCTGCTGGGAAGGTACTGGTGTCTATGGCTGCCTGGGTGGTAGCAGCAGTGAGTGGAACAATGGTGGCGATGGGAGGAGGTGGAGGTGGAGGTGGAGGCAGCAATAGTAGTCCACTGAGAGCTGTGTTGAATGGAGCTGCTCCTCTGGGTACAGTTGTCACTGAGACAGCAGTGCATGGGGTGAATAATCCTGTTGGTTTTGTTGCTGGTTTGGCAGCTGCAGTAGTGGGGTTAGTGATGAGAATAGTGTAGTGAGTTACATATATTTAGATGTTGAGGCTTGCAAAGTTGGAGCTCTCTCTTCTTTAAAATTGGTCGGGAGCAGTTGTTGCTAATGGCACTCTTTTCGTTTCATTTCGTCATCTAGAAGTATAAGTTATATGCATGGTTTGGAATGACGAACAACGTAATATTATACACAACGAGTTGCGCAACAACCACCAAGCAAAAGAAGGATTATAGCAAATTAAAACATATTCTCGATGTCAACAAGTATAATTACGAAGAAGTAAGTTTTCAATTATGTGGATACATCATACAAATTTCAGTGCGCACTATGTGTCACCGCTATCCACCTTCATCTCTCCCAATTTCTGTCCCACCACCAACAACCGCTCATCCTCTTCTCTCTCTCCCTCTCTCCCCGCACAAACAGGTCGACCTCGCAACAGCACCTCACCGCCGACTAGAAATGCTAGCAGCCGGCAACGACCTCATACAACTCCCTCAGTTACATGCACATGGCCACCTTGTAGGCACAGCTGAGGATGTACAGGAATTAGAAGATTGGGGAGAACTTAAAGCTATTCTGCTAGGAACTAAGACAAAAACCCCAAAGAAGGACATTCAACATCAACAACAAGCTTTATACCCAATTGTAGTATTAGCAGGACAACAAGAAGTAGACACTCACCAACAAAAAGAAGAAGAAGAACAAGAAGAACAGCAGTGTAGCCGATTTTCACCACGAGCTGATCCAGTATTTACACTCACTGAAGAAGAAGAAGAAGAAGACAAATGAAAGGGGAAAAACGGGGAGGAAAGGAACAGATTTTCCACCCTCCTCCTCTTCCTCCTCCAACAATGAGTGTCAATACTACCACCACCATACCATATACCTTCCTACCTATTATCAAAGATCTCCAATCCAGCGACTCCCTCCATCAGCTCCTCTTCATTGATCTACCCACGTGTCCAGGAGGAGGAACACTCATATCTCATCTAGCTCAGCGTGCACTTCATGCCATCCTCAACGTTACTACAACAACTACATCATCATCAGTAACAGTAGTAGTAGATGCACTGATGGAGGCGACATGGGAGAAGATTCACCTAGGTATATGGCACACAGTACCTGTCATATGGAGAGAGGCATATAGCTTGGCTTGTCTTCTGCATGCATCATCGCTCCTCACCTTTACACAAGGAGAAGGACATAGATATAGGAATGGAAGTACTACTAATAATAGTCAAGAGGCACTTAGGATGATGGATCTAGCTGCAATAATGGGTGGTCCTACATTGATGAGGCCATACGTTGATATATTTATCACATTACTCTACGATATTTGTACTGATGGTACTACTAGTAAAAATACTGGGGATAGTGGTACTGGTGGTAGTGAGGAAGAAGCAATGGAGAAGAAGATGGTACAATGGCAACAAACCAAAACAGAGGAAGAGCTGCATTCATTAATCCCCAAACGGTCACTATCATCATCAGCTGCCTTTCACCAAATTCAAACAGACCATCTACCTTCTTTGGAAGCATTCGCACACAAATACATGCCTGGCTATAATAATAGTAATAATAATAATAATAATAGCAGCAGCAGTGAAGGCCAGCCTGTCATTGTGACTGGTGTCCTGGATTCATGGCCAGCACTGGAGCTATGGAAGCATCCCAGTTACTTGATTCACAAGGCTGGGAATAGGACAATACCTGTAGAGGTAGGGAGTCATTATGTGGATGAAGAGTGGGGAACTAGGCTGATGACAGTAGCAGAGTTGCTTGATAGGAGTCATATGATTGATAGTGGCAATACTATTGATAATGATAGTGGCAATACTGCAAAGAAAGTTCATTATTTGGCGCAACATGCACTGTTTGATCAAATTAGATGCCTACGATCAGACATTATACAACCCGACTACTGCAGTCTTGGTACTGATACTCCCACAGTCAACGCATGGATAGGTCCGGGTGGTACCATCACTCCCCTCCACACTGACCCCCACCACAACTTGTTATGTCAAGTAATAGGTAGAAAGTATATCAGATTGTACCCACCTAGCGCTAGTAGCGGAATGTATCCTCATCAAGATGGTCTGTTGACGAATACTTCACAAATAATAGATATTGAGAATAATGGAGGTGAAGGGGATAATAATAACAAGGAAGAGGAGAGATATCCAGAATTTAGAAAGCAACAGTGGATGGAATGTGTACTGAAACCAGGTGATGTGCTGTACATTCCTCCACTGTGGTGGCATTATGTGAAATCGTTGGAAACATCCATCAGCGTGAGTTGGTGGTGGCAATAAAATTGAAATGATGAAAAACCATAGAGAGATGCCATTGCTGTGTGTATTACTACAAGTAACAACATTTTAATCAAGAATTTTGATTTCTTTACTTACAAATTTCAACAGTAACAAATAAATATACATCTCTACTGCTGCTGCTGCTGCTATCAGGCAGACAAGCCAATAGATCTCATATGTTTATTCAATGCCGCCGAGAATGTCTCAAATAAAAATGCCTCCCCCGGAGTGTAAACTGGATTTTTGACTACTAATTCAACAAATAAGTTGCTATAAATATACTCGAGGTGTTCATGTAGGTTGCCTACTCCTGGATCTGTTGTTAGCACGAATTTCAGTCCAGAGGGTGATTCTAGGTAGTGGAGTTTGTAAGCATCGGTTTGAAAGGAACGGAAGGCGCAGTTCTCTCCTATTCTAGATGGGGCGCCCATTTGTTTCTTATTGGGACTGTAAGGTTGGAGGTGAGGGGGTTGGACGATGGATGGGGGAAAGAGTGATGATGATGGTTTGTTGTTAAGAATGTGTCTCTCTTACGTTTTAGGGTCGATGGCAGCAGCGAAGGTTTTCATCGACCAAAACAGGCCGAACATGAGCTTGAAATCTTCCTCTTGGCTGCCTGCACCAAACCTGACAGACTTTGGACGATACCATTCGTGGTAGTATTGGCAGACGCCATACCTATTGAATATATAAAAAGTATAGGCTGGCATTGATGAAGTTAGCCCAGATCGGTTATTTTTGACAAGATCCTCTCTATTTAGAAGGTGATAAACGTTTTATGACGTTCCAATGAGATCAATACTCTTTAATACGATCAATATATTTGCACAGAGCTTTCAATATCCAGGACTTTATTCTCTCTTGGTCACTTCCTCGTCAGCGACCGCGATGGGCAGCCGTGATGAAAACTCGAGCTCCAATACCCTCTTACAACCACTGCACAACTATAATAAATTACAAAGGATATGTATAAAAAAAATCATCCAGGAGCTCTCCACCCAGATTTAAGTGCCTCTGCTTCAGTACAAACCCATCTTTCTCCCCTCTCTATCTCTGTGGTAGTTGCTGTTTAATACGGGCTCTTCACTGTATGGTAAATCTTCTCTCTTTTTAGAGTTGATATTACCTTTAATAGGGTCTGGACAGTCGGCAAATCCAGGTGAAGAAGGCGATGGTCTTCGTTTTGAATTTGTAGAAGGATGAGAAGAAGAAGGAGGAGGAGGCAATGACAGAGGACACTTTCCATCTCCTGTTTTACTACTACCAGGCAAAGTAGACTCCTCCTAAATTCTGAGGGTCTTTGAAACCCACCGCCCCACATTCCTACTTTTTGTGGCAGCAGCTTGTTGCTTGCTTGGCATAGGTTTAAGCCTTAATTCCATAATAAGCTATCGTCGCCATCAATGACGCGAGCAAGGCCGGAGATGGTGATGGGGAATGAGGAGCGTCGGGAGAGCAAAAGGCGGAAGTCAACTGTGACAACTAGCAATGTGCATGCCAAGAGTGATAAGAGGTAATATGTGTGATTGGTGTGAGTAGCATCCTGAATGAGGGGTGTCAATGATGGCTATATAGGCACGTGGTGTGGTTGGAATTTGGGTTTATTTCCAGAGAATGAGAATCAATCGACCCCACATGTTTCACTTTGGTAGGAGTCTACAGCAATTGATTGAATTTCATACGTCTAACCAAAAATGAGAGAGATAGCATTTGCCACAAAGCAGCAGCAGCGTGGTTTTTTATGTATCAGAGTACATCAGCTCGACGCTCGAAGACGTGGAGCCTTCACTGTGCGAATGAGTGACAAGTCATGGATTGTATACCATCTTTCACCAGAGGCCTTTTGCATGGCTTGCCATGATGAAGAAGAGGCAGCCAAGTGTTAAGGGGCGTCAAGATGGCTATGTCTTTTGCATTTTAAATAGAGGTCAAATTGGTTTGGAGGTGGGTATGCAGGTTGGTGTTGGATGGGGAGACTGTCGTTGTGTGACTCAGCGGCCTGTAAAACCCTCTCAACCGAATATCAGACTGACATAAAAACGCTCTTTTATGTACTGAAAAGTCAAGAGTATCTTTGAAGACAATGAGGCGTGCATTTGCATCAAGATTAGCTCGGCTTTATCAGAAACAAGGCCAGTCTAAGCAGATCGAATTATTGTTTCCGAAGTCCCACTTCTTTCGTGACTTTGCTGCCACTTCTTCTAAGATTGAAGAGTTCAGGTAAGCTTGGGTTTAATCCATCCTTTACTACTACACAAAACCGGTTTCTCTCTCCATTCTTTGTCCAAAATAAAGACCACCGTTTTCCCTCACCGGCCAACCCCACCCAACCCCTCCACTGAGACAGACTGGCCCAACCAGGTGAAGGAATCAAAGAATGTGAACTCATCCAATGGTATATCGGAGAAGGAGATACAGTAGAATCATTCGGTAGATTGTGTGAAGTCCAATCAGACAAAGCCACCGTAGAAATTACCTCTCCTTTTGCTGGCACTGTCAGAAAACTCAACCACACTGCTGGTTCAGTTGTACAAGTTGGTGATATTCTAGCACACATCGAAGTAGAAGAAGAAAATAGAAGTGATACTGAGACAGCAGCAGCAGCAGCAGCAGAGCTTTTATCTACTACTACTACTAATAGCAGTACCACCACCATATCAACATCCCCAGCAATCAGACGTCTAGCTAAAGATCTCAATATAGATCTTCTTACCATCCAAGGAACTGGCCCTAAAGGTAGAATAACAAAGGAAGATGTTGAGGCAGCTGGAAGAGGAGGAGGAGGAAGAGTCTCCCTCACTCAACCATCACCACCATACCCACCTACTAAAATACGTGCACCACCACCACCACCACCACCACCCTTCAACTCATCACCATCATCGTCACTACCATTCCTGTCACCAATAGAAGTACCACTGCGTGGATACAAAAAGGCAATGTTCAAAAGTATGACTGAAGTAGCAGCCATCCCACATTTTCACTTCTGCGATGAGATCCAGATGGATGCCTTGGTAGAACTACGTCATAGAGTTCAACAGGCATTAGACTGTGGAGGAGCCAAATTGACATTCTTACCATTCTTTGTGAAGGCTGCTGCATTGGCTTTGCCTGCCTATCCGTCTGTCAATGCATCCATTAAACCAACTTCTTCTTCTTCTTCTTCAGATCATCATAACGGTACCAACAGTAGTAGCAGTAGTACTAATAGTAGTACCACTGACTCTATCAATATCACTCTGCTTCATCACCAGACAATTAATATGGGCATTGCAATGGCCACTCCACATGGCCTAGTAGTCCCTAATATCAAGAATGTAGGCACTAAAAGCATTGCTGAAATAGCATACGAACTAGGCCAATTACAACAAGCAGCTGCAGCTAATGCTCTCCCTCCTGATGCCATCACAGGGGGAACGTTCACCATTAGTAACATAGGTTCAGTAGGGGGCACATATGCTACCCCGTTGGTGAATGCGCCTGAAGTTGCTATTATGGCTGTTGGGAAGATCAGGAAGGTTCCTAGATTGGTACTGATGGATGGACATAGTAATAATAAGGGAGGTGGAATGGTGCTGTTATCATCATCATCACCATCGCCAGCAATGATGGTAGCGGGGAGTATTATGAATGTCAGTCTGGGAGCTGATCACAGGGTAGTGGATGGGGCAACACTAGCTGGGTTTGCTCAGTCTTGGAGGAAGTTGATAGAGGATCCTGGTGAACTAATGTTGCATTTGAGATAAAGAAAAATAACTGTCCACAGAGTAGAGGAGGAGCATGGAAACGTTTGCATATTTGACAAGATGGAAGTATAACTATTAAATTTTCTGTATAATATAGAAGAAAGAGAGAGAGAGGTAAAAAAACTGTTCAATGAGATTGTTATCACGTCTCACAGCTTCCCTCACCTTCTCCCCTAATAATCCCTTACTCCTCCTCCATACCTTTCACTTTCCTAACTACTTGCCTGACAAGCAAGCACGATACTCCAGCAGCAACACACACTCCCCATTGCTTTTCATCCAAGGGCACGGTCCCCATCCCTACCCCTCCCCACTGAACAATCACCCCTTGTAGTACCACTTCTGCTGACAGTACCGCCAGAAACAATTTAGCCTTCCCCAATCCATCCCAAGGTGAAGCTTCATCTCCAATCTGTCTAGAATTAACCTGATTAAACAGCTGCATGCAAACAAATGCATTGAAGACCATGGTGTGATGTGCAGATGGGCCTGCTCCTGCGATGTGTTCCTCCAGTCCTGGTAACAATTGAGGGCCATAGAATAAAAGAGTACCACAAATGAGCAACTGCCATACAGCTTGAGAGAGAATGTGCTTGAAAATGGGGCCACTGGGGTCTATGAATTTATAATCCTTTGTGAATGGTTTAATTTTCAGGAGATCATTTCTAGGGGGCTCTGTTGCAAGAGATAAACTGGCCAGACTGTCCATGATGAGGTTGACCCATAGCATTTGTACTGCAGTCAGAGGCGACTCCGCTTCAAAGATGCTTCCCACCACCGCTAGTACCACAGCGACAATATTGGCGGTCAACTGAAATTGTAAAAACTTGGTGACAGACGTATATACATTCCTCCCCCACCTAACCGCTGCCACTATAGATGCAAAATTATCGTCTAACAACACAATATCAGCAGCTTGTCTAGCAGTAGCAGTCCCTGACCTCATGGCAAACCCAACTGCTGCAGCTCTTAGTGCAGGGGCATCATTGGTACCGTCTCCAGTCACTGCTACCACATCATCCGTAAACCTTTGAGCTCCTTGCACTATAGCCAGTTTGTCACTTGGAGAGCATCTTGCCATGACTTTTAAATGAGGCCAAATTGATAGAAATTCTTCTCTGTTTAGAGAACCATCTGGTTGGATGACTCGTCTTCTGAATTCTGGGCCCTCCATAACTGCTGCTGCTGCTGCTGCTGATGATGATGAAGAAGAAGAAGAATAAATTGATCCTGCAGCAGCAATGGTTGTATTATTATCACGATCATCACTAAGGGGAAGGATACCACATTGACGAGCTATAGCAGCAGCAGTAGCTGCACTATCTCCAGTCAGCATCTTCACGGTAATACCAGCAGATTGGCATTTAATTATGGCTGCTGGTACTTCTGGTCTTAATGGATCTGCTATACCCACCATTGCTAGTAAAGTAAGGTCTGCCTCTAATGCTGGAAGAACGGGTGACAATGAGGATGGTAATGATTGCTCTTCCTCTTCTTTTTCCTCTTCTTGTTTTGATTCTCTGTATGCTAGACATAAAGCACGTTGTCCTCTATTCTCAAACTGAGCTAATAATTCATCTATACTCTGTGGATCTAGTGGTTTGATGGTACCATCTCGTGTTAATTGGGTGGTGCAGCAATTCAGTATAATTTCAGCTGCTCCCTTGACATGTACCCTCACCATCGTCATTTCTCCATTATTATCAGCAGTATTTACCTCAATAGCGGTGACCATCTTCTTTCTTTCGGAATTGAAAGGCAACTGAGCCAGGATCTTGACTTCATCAAGACCACCATTAGTACTATCACCATCACCACCACCACCACCACTAATACTATCTTGTTGTTCTATAATACTTCTGATGAACTTTTTCAAAGCTATTTCAGTCTTACTTCCACTATCAAGCAACGCACCTGTTGCTTTGTCTTTCAAAACTGTAGCAGTGGAATTCACCTCTACCCCTTCTATAAACAACTCCATACCTTTACCATTTTTATTACTATTATATACACTACCACCACTACTATCACTTCTATCTACATCAACTTGCTGTCCAGCCAACCACAACTGAGCCACCGCCATATCGTTCTGCGTCAATGTCCCAGTTTTATCACTACATATCACAGTAGCACATCCCATCGTCTCTGCTGCACCTATGTTCCTTACCAAATTCCTCTCCTCCAGCAGCTGCCTGGCTGCATATGCCAAGCTCAATGTTGCAGCTAGTGGTAGGCCTTCCGGAATAGCAACCACCAACACGGATATGCCTGTTGTTACTATGTGTAGGTATGTTTCCAAGTAATCCCAACTCCACTCGGTAGCATTGAGAAAGAAGGTTTCAATGGTGAAGCGGAGGAAGGCGCCAATGGTAGCGAATGCAGCAGCGGCAATGCCTACTTGACCTATTGACGTGGCGTAGCTGGTGAGTTGTTGTTGAAGTTGTGTTTCTTCGTTTAATATCATACTACTACTACTAGTAGCAGCAGCAGCAGATCTTGATACAGCAGCAGTTTTATCCTTCTTATCCTTACTATCCTTACTATCACTGTCCTTGTCCTTACCTCTCTCAAGGGATAGCAATGCCTTTGCAACAGCTCCAGCTTGAGTTCTCTCCCCTACACCAGTCACCATCATTCTCCCAAAACCCGTTGCTACTCTGCTCCCTGAATACATCACCACCCTGCTCCCTCCTTCACTATTCCAGTTCTTGTCAACATCATCGCTCTCACCAGTCAAGTGGCTCTCATCAACCGTCACCTCCCTTCCATCAATCAACACCCCATCAGCAGGCAATACATCTCCTGTATCAAACAACACTACGTCACCTACTACTACTTCCTCTATCTTAATGCCCACCTCTACACCTGCTCTAACCACTCGAATTGGTGCAGCAGCAGCTTCTGCGTCTCGCAGTTGAGCGTATTGCTTTTGTTTCTGCCAATTTTGGCCGGCTGAAACGCTGACGACTACAAATACTGCAAGAAGGATTCCAAGGCCTTCTAAATAGCTACCGTTACTGTCATCAGGATGGAGGGAGCTTTCTAATATGAGTGACAGTACTCCTGCTCCAAGTAGTGTGGCCACCGTTATATCGCTGAGGGCATCTACTATCAATTGTAGCAGACTGAGATCTCTGACTTGGGGTAGAGAATTAGTTCCATACAAATTTCTTCTTATTTTCCTATTCTTGGGAGTGTCGCTGATAATGCCATACCTGAGGTCTGTGTGGAGGCCAATAGCTAGGTCTGAGAGGGAGGAGATAATGCCGAGGGAGAGGGGGTCCTGGGTGCCTGGGAGATCGGTGAGAGTCCAGAGATCTTGTGGAGGGATGAACGGGGAGGAGGAGGCGGATGTGGTCTGGAGGAGGTAGGATTGGAGGGTGTCGTCATCTATGCTGCCAATGGAGGAGTTGGTGGAAAGGAGGGAGGGGGAGTCTTTGGTGGTGGCAGATGGGATGGTGATTGGGCTTTGTTGGTGTCGGTGAGAATTGATCGACTGGAGTAACCTGATGGAATGAAATGGCGTAGTTGTTCTACGTCCAAGTACTATGCATGGCGCACACGTTGTTTTGGCAAGTATGGGATTCACACAGGTTGTTTTTCGTAAGGTTTGAGGTGTGGACTGTGGAGTCATCTGAAAAGCTCCTGGTCTGGAGCCGTGCAACGACATTCTGATCAATCAAAGGAAAACTTGTTATTCCATTAGTTACGGTTTCACTAAAGTAAGGTGTTTCGAAAGACGTAGAATTAATTAAAAACCTCTGAAGAAAATTGCACCGACATCAGCAGAGACACACTCATGGCCATGAGCGAGCTCCATCAGCATACTCTCTCCCCACATCATCTTCTCCTTCCTATAAGTGCACACATTTATCTGCTTCATTTACATACATTCACCCATAGAAAAAATATACAACTAGGTATTATACATAAGATTTGACTTATTATTATTACTCACTCATTCAGTAGCAATCTTCTTCTCACCATCATTCCTCCACCAGCCATCATCTTGCACTGATATCCATCGCCTTAATTGATTCAGATGAACAGCTTCATTGGTGACATGACAAGCAAACAATAAATAGTTCCTAGGTTGTATCATCCATGCAAACCTCATGAAGAGGGCACTATACATACACATAGCCATGGTCATATTTCTACTGATGGCCTCCGGAGGTTTGGAGACTGTGTCGGTGAGACCTGCGACGACAAACCCCCAGTTCGCTACAGGGCCCCAGAAGTGGGTTGTTTTGAGACCTGTGGGGCTGTTTACGAAGGCTTTTAATCTAAGAGCGAGTCCTCCGCTCTGTTTGACTGCGCTCATTTTTATTTTCTGGGAGGATGTTGTAGTTTTCGTTTTTCAACCTTTTTACGGTGTATTTGAAGCTTTATTTCCTCCTATGAAACGAACACACACCCCTAGTTATTAGATCTCTGTTGTATCATTTACATCTCCACTAACACGACCAGCAGAGCTGGGGTTTTTTATACACTCACACCCAGGGCCCAGGCTGGGCTTCAGCAAGTTCTTCAACGCTTAACTCTCCTTAAACGACTCCACCACCCCGTTCAACACCCCTTCCAATCCCCCAAACTTATCTAAATCCACTGATGCAGTTATCGTATATGCCCTCCCATTATCCAACACTATGTACCTCCCTATATAATTCCTCTTTTTCACTGCTGCATCCATTCCCAGTGCATTCAGGCACCTCAGTTCACCATTCTTCCCTTCCTCCCACTCTCCACTGCATGTCTCTAAGTAATATTGGAATGTGAATACTGTACCTGTACTATCAAGCTCTGATTTATCTACTCTAAATCTCATAGTGCCTGGCTCTGATGCTATGGGATCTAAGCATAGTGATTGGGCTTGTGCCAGGCTAGTTATCTGGCTTCTTCTTCTTCCTCGTTCTCCTCCCGGTGGAGGAGGGCTACTACTAAAGACACTGGCAGTGGCATATGTTTTGCTGTAGTCACCTACAACTGTGACTGGGTCACCAACTTTACCACCCCCCCTAGAGGATGATCTGTCGAATGCGATGACCCAGTTGCTCGGGAAGTTAAATGAGAAGCCTTCAGAAGAAATGAAGGGAAGGATGGAAGGTGATGATGAGGGTGTGACGTTTGCTGCATTGGCAGGGAGAGTTGGTGTTGTAGTGAGGATAGCTAGGAAAGCTGCAGTAATTGATCGTCTATCAAGATGTTTATGCTGTTTAGTAGGTGGTTGAGTGGTGTGTGGAAGTCTAGAAGGTAAAAATTGGGGTTTGATTGCAACAATCGGAAGATTACTTGTTGACGCTTGACAAGCTGTATTAAGTCCCTGCTGCATTGTGGTTTTATTTATCACGATACTATAGAACATTAGATATTTGAATTACGATGATTGGGGAATGTATGGATGGAGATAAGGGAAGAAGTGCTGGGTCTCATCTATTCTGAATTTTGCTCAAACGTTGACCATAGACTCCCTCCATTGTAGAGAGTCAAACGCCTCTCTTTTGTTCATATGCACCAACATGGCATCCCATGACTACTTTCAAGAGATTTATTGAAGCAATTATAGTTGCATATCACGCTATATTAACTGCTACACTGCAACAACGTGCCAATCACATCTCTTCTCTCTCTTGAACTAATCAATTCAAAGAAATCAAGAATGGCAGCTAGCAAGAGTGATTTATACGCTGTGTTGGGTCTTACCAAGACTGCGAACGCAACAGAAGTACGTTTTATCCTTGTTCATCAACACTACTCCTCAATCCGTCCCCATCAATCACCCTTCTCATCACCGCTCCCCCCCCTCTCTCTCAGATTCGTCGAGCCTACCGCATCCTCATCACCAGAGAACATCTAGACAAGGGCGGCGACCCAGACAAGTTCAGATCCATCCAAGTTGCCTATGAAACCCTCTCTAACACCACCAAGCGTGACCATTATGACACTACAGGCGAGGTCATCAAAAGCGTCGAAGAAGAGCTCATGGACAGTTTTGCTGGTGGTGCCTTCAGAGACAGAGCCAAAGCTGCCGAAGAAGAAGCCTTGAAAACATCCACCACTGCCAATGCTTCCACCATGTCTGAACAGATAGTCCAGAGACAAGAGAACAATCAAAGCCACACTGCTGGTTTCGAAGCTTGGATGAGGTCCCGTGGTGATTCTGGAGTTACAGTGTTTGGTGTTGATGAGATTGCCGAACAGTATGGAGTGGTTAAAGGTTCCTATGATGTCACTCCTCTTCCCAAAATTAAAGCACACACCGTGCAGTGTCTTAGAGCAGGACCACCTTCTCTCAAAGGAGAAGAAGTTCTCTCTCTTGACGCTGTGCCCATCCCACCTGAACTGGCCTGGGGCGAGGTGCTTGTTTCCGTGAGAGCAGCTCCCATCAATCCAGCCGACCTGTATACCATATCAACCGGGGGACTCTATTCTGGGAGCGATGACTCAGTGCAGCCTCCTTTTGTTGCTGGCCATGATTTTGTAGGCATTGTGGTCAAAACTGGGCCGGGGGTTAAAGGGCTGAATGACAATGATTGGGTGGTTCCTGGGAAGCCAAATCTAGGAGGGTGGAGGTCACTGGCGGTGATGAAGGAGAAAGATTTGATGAAAGTTGGTACTGACTTGATCCCGCTCGAATACTTTGCAATGATGAGAGAATTGCTTACAGCGTGGCGATTGTTGGAGGACTTTGGTTCCTTGAAACCAGGAGATGGGGTGATATTGAATGCCGCGAATAGCACAGTTGGTCAGCTGGTGGTGCAACTGGGATCGCTCCTCCGCCTCCGTATTATTGCAGTCATCGGGGAACATGTCGACTTTGACAAGACCAGTGAATGGTTGAAAAGCTTGGGAGCTGCTGAAGTGTTGTTGGACAAGGGGTCTCTGAAGAATGAGCTTGAAAAGCTCAAGTTTTTTTCCAAACCAAAGCTCGGTCTCGACTCCGTGGGGGGCTCCTCTGCCACTCGACTCACTGAAGCTCTGAGCGAAGGCAGTCAGCTGGTGGTCTATGGATGCATGAGTGGCAAGTCCCCTCAATGGAACTGGAGAACTTGGGTCTTCCAAAGCATTAAAGTCAGTGGATTTAATGTCCGTCGTTGGATGAAGGAGAATAAGAAGAAGATTCCAGTTGTTATGGAATCTATTGCCAAGTTGATCAAGGCAGGGAAGATTCAGGCCAGTTTTACCGAATATGAGCTGGCTACTGAGTTTGAGGAGGCTTTAGAGCATGCTATGGAGAGAGGGAAGAATAGCAAAATATTGTTGAAGATTTCTGATGTTGGTGTTCAGTACTAAAGTTGATGGAATCATAGGAGAAGAAGAAGTTATAATAATAAGGGAAGTTGATTTTACAAACTATAAACGCAAGAGAAAGATCCATGCAGGTACGTATCAACACGAGGAATGTAAAAATCAAAGTTGTTATTGTTTCATTGGCATGGAATATGTTGGTGTACATTCAAAGAAGGAAGAAGAGCAGGGGGTAAAAAGATTCTCTTCTTCACGGTTTTGCTCGGGGGAGGCAGCTGTGCCTCACTTCACGTTGTTGTCGTTGTTGTTGTTTGTCACAATCACAATTATTATTATTCTATTTCTCACGTATGTAACTTATTTCTACTACCACCTTTACCATTGTATCATCTCCTTCATCTTTCTTAGCATCTCTTCCAAGCTGCTCCTTTATATTTACTTGATCTCTTCACTGCACTTTCATCGCATTTGATACCTCCAACCACATAACAAAATGGCAATAGGTCGGATGGAAAATCGTGACGTGCACAACCCTCCACACCAGTATCCACTCCATTGGACTTACCATCAGGACTGCACTCACAATCATCCAGTGAATCTTCATCATCATCATCATCCAAAGGACCATCAGAAGGACCATCTGAAGCAGTCACCATTTCCTCCTCCTCCTCCACATTATCATTGTCACCTTCAAGAGCAGAAGGACCACAGAGCATCCAAGCAGCTCCTTGGTAGATGGTACTGGCTGTACCATACTCACATGTAATACCGCCAGTGACCATACAAAAGTAATCAAAATCTCCTTGATCTTCACTGTGTTGTGCACACCCAATTTTACCAGTATCAATGCCACCAGATAGCCCATCTTGAGAGCAGGTGCAGGGATTGCCACTGGCTATAAATTGCTGAGCAGGAGAAGGAGTTGTTGTTGTTGATGATGATGATGAAGGAGAGGAGCCAAGCAGGCCACTGAGATCAACACCAATAGCATTCTGAAGAGCTCCAACAAGAGTGGATTGAATGAGATTACCAAATTGTGAAGTTGCTGAGGATGATGACACATCTTCTTTACTTTCATCATCACTCGCATAGTCAGAACCACTACTACTAGTAGTACCACCTTCCTGCTGATTGCTCTTCACCAGCTCCTCTGCCTCTCTCTCCAATTTCTTCATAGTTTTATTTATCCATTTACTAAAATACTGAACAGAAGAATAAACTCCTGGCTTCATTGGCTGAGCACACCCAGTCCCCCAACTGACCAGACCTACCACCACCTCATCTTCATTCAATAATGGTCCCCCCGAATCTCCCTGGCAGCTGTCTTTCCCTCCTTCACGTATCCCAGCACACATCATAGATTCATTAATTCTACGAGGATACATGTCTTCACAATCAGAGTTTGATATGTAGTCAACTTCCACCTGCATTAGTTCTTGAGATGGTTGATAGTACTCTGTTGAGGTTGATCCCCACCCGATGACGGTGAGCGAGTCTCCTTCGTCAAGAGACAGATCTTTATCAGCGAGCTTGGCTGGTTTTGCACTTGATGGTTCATCCAGCAGTATCATGGCAATGTCATTCAGAGAACTGGGCCGTTTGTAGTCTTTATTTATGACTGTGTAGGCTGCACGGCGTTGTTCGAATGGAACTGCGCTGGAGGGATAATCGCGATAGAAACGTCCAATGTCGACTAAAGGGAGTGCTCGGTCAGGGAAATTTGGGTCTGTGAGGCAATGCGCTGCTGTTAAGACTATCTGAGGTGCAATGAGGACTGCTCCACAGAAATGGTTGTTATATTGTCCTCTCAGGCTGACCATCCATTCATACCTGCATTGTTTGTTGTTGGTTTAGGGAATGGGAAGGGGAGGGGGAAGAGGGAGGGGGAAGAGAGAGTTAGATATGCTCAACACGTGCTTCAACAACAACAATACAGCAACTCTAACGATGCTCCTCCTTCTTAGGTAATAGATAAATATGCACCATGTGACATGAAGAAGAAGAAGGGCAAGGGAGGCAAGGGGAAGATGTGGTGTGAATACGTACGCTCCAAGTTCAGCAGGCTCTCCCCCAATAACTTTATACTCCTCAGTGGTCCACGCATGTACTTGCTTGGCATCTTTAGTCTTAAAAGAAGCAGAGCTATTGCTCTGCTCTAATATTGGCGGAAGTTCATTGTTGTCAGTAGTAAGAGAGTCTGGATCAGAGACGATGGCGAGAGCTGGATGAAAGTAGGCACAGAGCAGCACTGCTACCAGCAGCAGCAGATTGACTCTCATGCTTCTTCTATGCTTTGAATTTCAGATGAGAAAACATGGGTAAAATGCGCGGATTTTAATTGTTTTTAAAACTGCTGAGACGTGTCTGGTCACTGATGAAAACGATCCCATGTCTGGGAAGTACACATGGAAGCCAGAGGCGGGTGGGTCTGTCATAGGGGGCAGGCCTGGGTGGCGGAAAAAACAGAGGGTTGATCGACCGAGGCGGTGGGGAGAGGCTTGGGACAGATCCGATCTAATTTAATGGGTTAATCGCAAGAGTTGTGAGAAACAAAAAAATCATTTCGTCATTTGTTTGGTATGTATGGGTGGTGATTGGATCGTTTAATGATAAATTCACGCCAGAGATTCAAATGCAAACAAGTGGATTAACTCAGAAAGTCTCACAAGATAGCTGTGCAAGCAAAGCAAGTATCTCTTTGAAATGTCTGATGAAACACAATAACGACACTGATATTTGCGAGAAGGAAGTCCAAGCGTACAAAGACTGCAGACAAACACAGATTGATCAACGTCGGGAACGTCGTCTCGCTGAGCAGCAAGCCGCTCGCTCTAAGAAACTAGATGCCCTATAACACCATCAACTGATACACACACACGCACACACACACACACACACACACACACACACACACACACACGCACACACACATCATGTCACTACTAAGAAACAACAATAGCTCATTAATTAGACAACTACTAGCCTCAATCTCATCTTCACCCTCAGCCTCAGCTTTACTACTCTCTCCTTCCACCACCACCCCTTTCCTTCCTTGTCAGTTGACCACCATTAGAACCATCATACGTAAGAGAAGAGCACCCCCTACAGCAGTCAAGCAGATGCCCTTATGTAACGAAGAAATAAGGGTTCCCATGGTTAGAGCCATCATACCCAGTACATATAGCAGTAGTACTAGGAGTAGTGAAGATAGTAGCAATGGTGAAGGATCACCTGGAGGAGGGAAAGAGAAAGGAGAGAGCAAGAGTGAACTGATGAAGACCAAAGATGCCCTAAATCTAGCCAAATCTTTAGGTCTCGATCTGGTACTAGTAGCTTCCAAAACAGACCCCCCAGTAGCAAGAATAGTAGAATGGAATAAGCTAGCATTTGAGATGAACAAGAAACTGAAAGAAAAAGAAAAATCTCAGAGAGAATCTCAAAAAAAGGCGGAACCCAAGGAGATCAGGTTGAGTCACAACATAGCACAGCATGACTTGAGTATGAAACTTGCGCAAGCTAGGAAATTTCTGCAAGGAGGGAGTCATTTGAAGTTGCAGGTGGAATCAAAGAGGTTTGAAAATATCCCTCAAGGGAGAGTGACATTGCTGAAGGCAATAGATGAGCTGAAGGATGATTGTTTCTTGAGAAATCCTGATCAAGTGATGAGGCCGTACGGAAGGCACTGGCAAGTGCAGTTGGCTCCGTTGGGGGCTGAGAATAAGGCTAGTAGCAATATTACAGAGGAACTGTTAAGTTCGAAATTCAAACCACCTCCACCACCACAGCCAACATCATCATCATCATTACATTTTCGCTCCTCTAGGTAGTTTCATATAACAACATTGTAACACCTGTACTTACATGTATGTAACTGCATGTTCTCCCTTCTCCCTCCTTCCTCTCTCTTTAGCGCCTCTTTTTCTTCTTTCCCTTTGATTTGTGAAACTGATTAGGTCCAGCAAGCGCCGACACCTTCTTCTTGACTGGGACCTTATGTACCTTGGTGGCATGTTCTTTAGCGACTCTTCTTTTCCTAAGTTTTTTGAGGAGCTTTCCAGGGTTGTTGGTAGTCAAAGGAGGCAAGTCTTGATCACCTGCTTGCTCAATATCCATACTGTCTGAAGGTGCAGTGGTGTCGTTGGCAGGGATGTCGTTGGAAGGAGGTGGAGGCTTTGGTGCGTTTATGATTTCCTGCATGGCTTCTTGTTGCTTAGCTTCACCATCCTTGAACCATTGAGTTTGTTGGACAGTGTTCCTCCTTAATGTTCGGAAGCTCCGCTTTATTTTACTCCTTAAAGATTTTGCCATCGTTATAGTTTGCCATGCATGAGTGTCAATATTACCTGAGCGAGTGCAACTGTACTCTACCTATTAATAGCTTTAAAATGGAATATCAAGTGTATACATGAAGTGCGCGTGACGGAAGCTCTCAGGCCTGCTCTAATTAAGGAATTCACAGTTTGCAAAACTTTCAAGTAGCTTTGAATTGCACCCACGGCATGGTATTTCTTTACGGTGATTATGAAATTGATGCATGATCTACTAAATAGGTTGGATGTTGTAGGAGAATTCGACACTCTTTAGGACGGTTAGGGGATTATTATGATCACCAAAATTGGCACCCAGGTGGCGCAAACAGTGAAAGTGACAGCGGGAGTCCTTTTATTCAGAGAATATGTAGGGGGCTTAACCGTTGTACGTTGTTATTCCTTCCAAATCGTCGCCTCCTCTCCACACATTTCCCCATTCTTACCCCCCCTCCCTACACCAGTGCATGGGTCCCAGCATGCTCCCAACCTTCAACATCAACGGAGACGTAGCAGTAACAGACCTCATGTCAGTCAAACTCCATAAAATCCAAGTAGGTGACGTAGTTATAGCTAAGAGCGCACAAAATCCAAAACAACAGGTATGCAAGCGCGTCTTGGGAATGGAGGGTGACACCTTGGTCATCGCTTCCTCCCAAACAGAAGGAGGCCCCAGGGTCATTACTGTCCCCAAGGGCCATGTTTGGCTGCAAGGAGATAATTTTCATAATTCTACCGATTCTAGGCATTATGGGCCTGTGCCATATACAATGCTGTTGGGAAGGGTGTGGGCTAAGGTTTGGCCGCTACATGAAGCAAGGTGGATTGATAGGAACGTTGGGTGATCTTTTTTACTTTAAACAAAGTAGTAGTTAAAGAAAGGGGGAAATATAGCATGGTTTGTCATCTAAAACATACAAAGGATCAATACAATCATACAAATTGACAATGTCAGACTATTACTATTGTTATTATTTATCTTCTCTATCGTGAGAGGGTTGGGGGGCTGTAGTCCCCAAACTCCCTTTTTCATGTTTTGGTATTCAATAGAAACGGATTCATCACGTTTTATAAATCCAAGTTCTTCATCTATGAACATCAGCATGTCCTTAGTTGGTCTGTGATTGCTGCTGCCTTTTGAAAGAGTAGGAGCCAGGTCTATTGAGTGTGGCTTTGCCGAGAGTGTCGGCAAACGCAGAGGCAGCCGAGTGGAGCTTCGATCCGAGTTGCTTGGCTGATTCACTACCGGATAACGCCCATGAAGAACCAGACCTGTGTGGTGTTGAGGGACAATATGAGAGGTTAGATGACAATTCTAAAGAGTGGAGGAAGATACAAACACGTGGGAGGTTTTGAGAATAAAAAAGATATAATTTACAGAATGGTCCTTACCTCTTAGAAAGAGCGTTATCTGCTGTGGATGTGGGGCCTTGATTAACAATCACGTTGGCTGATGCGCCAACGTTGGGTGTCTTCACGGGAGAAGGCAGCGGAGGCATTGGAGATACTGAAGAATGAGTCTGGATATTTGGGTTGATTGGGGCTCTAGAGGCTTGAAGCTCTTCTAGCGCTTTATTCTGCCCAGCCCAATGGACGGGCTAACGTTGGAATGTGTAATCGCAGGCTGCTCGCCAGGCTTGAAGTAGATACAATCCGGCGGGCTGCAACGTTTGAGCGACGATGATACAGGAGCCTCTTAAATCTTTGATTTTGTCAATTATCAAGGCATCTAGAGCAATTCTTCAATACCAATGCACACCCATCACTCATGGAGACACAATTCAAGCAACAAACTCAACTAATATCTTCTCAAATCTTCAAAAAAACTTGCCATCCCATGAGATGTTCTCAAAGATGTTGACTTCACTATTACGGCCCACACACACCGCTCTCACCTTAAGCACCAAACACCTAACCCACACAAATCGAAAATTTCACACTCACCTCCCCCTCAGAGCGTTATCTTACAAGTACATTGACGCTTCTCCTCGACAACAGCAGTCCCTTGACGCCTATGTAGACGTCTTGTTGGAGTGGAACTCAGTCATGAACCTCACTGCAGTTACAGATAGAAGTGAAGTATATGATAGGCATATTAATGACAGCATGAGTCTTATACCTCTCATAGACTCTTGCCTCCAAAGACAACAACAACAACAGCAGCAGCAGCAGCAACAAGGTAATAGCAATAGTAACAGTACGATAAGAATGATAGATGTAGGCTCAGGAGCAGGTCTACCAGGCCTCATACTAGCCATCCTCCAACCAGAATGGGACATCACGCTCCTAGATTCCCTACAAAAACGATGCCGATTCCTTGAAGCTGCAGTCGACGCCATCAACGTCCAAAACGTCTCCATTGTCTGCGCTCGAGCAGAAGACGCAGGCCAAGACATCCTGTACCACAGGCAACAATACGATATAGTAGTAGCAAGAGCAGTAGCAGAACTTAGAGTCCTGGCTGAGCTCTGTCTGCCCCTAACTAGGCCCGGTGGGCATTGGATTGCAGCGAAGGGGAGCGATCCATGTGTGGAGGTGGAAGAAGCGGGTCCAGCTGTGAAGATGTTGGGGGGGAAGTTGGTGGGGGTGGAGGAGGTGGACTCTGAAGTGAGTCCTGGGGGACAGAAGAGGACGGCAGTGATTGTTCAAAAGGTGGGGAATACTTCTCCAAAATATCCCAGGAGGCCTGGTGTGCCCAAGAAGATTCCTTTATAGATTTGAATGCTGTATAGTTTTTGAATTTACATAAATTGGAAGTGTTTATATCTATCTGATGTTATTCAAACGTCATATCTCCATACATATAGTAATGAAGAATTCAACTATATTCTATGTAAACTAGGCTGCTGCTGTTGCTGTTCTTCTCTCCGTGTTGCCGTATTCTTATTCATTCATTGACATGTCTATAACAGCTTTTGATACAATTTCTGTAGCTTCAGCGTACCTATCACAGCATTTTGCCATACATTGCTGTTCACTGCTGCTAAGACTGGTGCTAGGTTTAGTTACGCAAGCTTTGAAGCATTTGTCTCTGACTGTTTGGTAGAATTCTTGGAGCTGGGCGACTGCTAGTTCAGCTTGATACTGGAGATGAGATGGGAGTTGGGGGAGGTTTAGAGATTGGGGAATTGGGTTATTGGAGGCGTTGGATTATGCATGCAGCATTGCGTACCTGTTGCATCAATTGGCCTTCGTCTATTGTTTGAGACATCTTTATGAGATGGGATTCGAATTATATGGATGATGAACGTTTGGTTTGAAACAAGCGAGATTATCTTATTAGTTACGGTCTCTAGTATTTTATACTTGTTCGATATGGTGCTAGATTTCAGTGATTGTGACAGTATATTAGGAAGGAGTTGACAGGGAGAGTTGTTCTTCAGTTCTTTCCAAATAATGGAGAGAATTCAGGGGAGATCGCCGTTAATTCAAATACATGAAGCATAAGACGATACTCTGAGATGACAATAAGTAATCAAATCGCGCGGTAATAAAGCCCAGATCACAATTTGATCCAATTGTTGCGCAAAAATAGCTATGTCTCGTGAAGAAGTGACTTCATTCCTGCTCAATCTGCAACTGTGCATTAGAGAACTAGACAAGGGCATTGATACAGCTTTGAAATCGCTACCAGAAGTCAAGAGAGAAGACCTGCCGAGGTGGTTGGAGAATGAGCGGTGCAAATACACTGCTGTTCAGCAAGACTTAATGAACGACTGGGATGCCTTTACGAAGTCATATGAAGACACTAGCAACCAACGGTCCCCACATCGTATAGATGCAGACCGTCTTCGAAGGCTGGGTGCGATCCCCGCTCTTGGAGGTGGCGTCGTTCTCCCTAAAAGAAAATCAACTAACAAAGATATACCTTCCTTGACAACTACTGCGGCCTGTCCAGCAGCAGTAGACATATTGAGATCTAAACTAGACAATGCATCTTCCCCTCTCAAATCAGTAGCAACAACAACAACGATAACAGGAGATGGAGAACCACACCAAACAACAACAACCCAACCATTCAATGTAGCACTTAGACCGACAACAAAAGGTAGATCGAAAGAAGATACCTCTCCAGTATCAGAACTAGCATCAGTTCTACAAAAGAGATTAAACAGTCAACAGTAGCAAGCGGGAGGATAACAAGGGAAGAGAGATGATGGTGAGAGTGTCGGTTTATACACCACACCTTTTCGACTGCTTTTTGACTGTATTGCAGTGATGGAAAGTATTATGTTTGTAAAAACTTCTTGAGCACATTCTGCAATATATACACGATTACTAATGACTCATCGGCTCTGTCGTTGTGTTCATTTACACACAGCAGCAAACAAACAAGTAATAAACTGCACCTAATATAGAAAGAAAAGAAAAAAAAGAAAAGAGAACGGGTGGGGGGGAGGAAATAAGAATTGATTTGTCGTGGTGTAATACTAATGCACTGTGAGAAAGAGAGGGGGAGAAAAGGGAAAGAGAGAGCTCCTGTCAATAAACACACAGCTTCAACTTCAACCTCTTTCTCTCTCTTCCCAGACAAGACACATACACTACCAGCAACAAAATGAGTCGTCATGGGGTTTTGTTATTTATTCTAACTGCCACAAAATCAAACGCCTAATTTTTTTTTAATGTAGAACAACTACTACTACTGCCTCCTTCTAAAAGAAACGGACAATAGCATTGCACACATACACACACACACATATATTGTAAGATTATCATCATTTTCAACCCAAAACCTCTGCTTGGATAGGCCTTCTCCAAGAAACAGAATTAATGTTCTATATATTTTGATGATGACACCATATCTGTAGTGTTTGATAATTTAAATGAGGTCAGCAATGTTGGAAGGAAGCTCCTCCACTACAGTGTTGTAGAACCTCTGAATATCCTGGAGCAAGCGCTCATCCTCCTTGGTAACAAAGTTGATGGCAACACCCTTGCGTCCAAAGCGCCCAGAACGACCGATACGGTGCAAGTAGTTCTCTGGGTTGTTGGGAAGGTCATAATTGATGACCAGAGAGACCTGCTGGACGTCAATACCACGGGCAAGCAAGTCGGTGGTGATGAGTACACGACTGGAGCCAGATCTGAACTCACGCATGATAACATCACGAGTGTTTTGGTCCATGTCTCCGTGAGTGGCACTGACAGTGTGGTCACGCTCACGCATCTTGTCAGTCAGCCAGTCAACCTTGCGGCGGGTGTTGGCAAAGATGACGCTCTGGGTGATGGCCAAAGTCTCATACAGGTCGCACAAAGTGTCAAGTTTCCAGTCTTCTTGGTCAACATTGACATAAAATTGTTTGATACCTTCCAATGTGAGCTCATCGCGCTTGACAAGAATACGAACTGGCTTGTTCATAAACTTGCGAGTGATTTCAAGAGCCTCGGGGGGGAGGGTAGCGGAGAAGACTCCCACTTGAATCTTGGGTGGAAGGAGCTGGAAGATGTCATAGATCTGGTCTTTGAAACCACGGCTGAGCATTTCATCAGCTTCATCGAGGACAAACATGCGGATAGAGTCCGCCTTGAGGGCACGACGGCGAAGCATGTCGTAGACACGGCCCGGGGTACCGACAATGACATGAACACCTCCTTGAAGGATTCTGGTGTCTTCACGGACAGAAGTACCGCCGACGCAGGCATGGCACTTGACACCGAGGTAGTCACCCAGAGCACGCATGACCTTTTCGATCTGCTGGGCAAGCTCACGGGTGGGGGCGAGGACCAAGGCCTGGCATTCAAGGAGGTTGTAGTCAAGGTTTTGGAGAACGCCAGCGCAAAAGGTGGCAGTCTTACCGGTACCAGATTGAGCCTGCTGGATGACGTCAAGACCCTTGCCAAAGGGTACGATGCCCTTCTGCTGGATAGCAGATGGCTTTTCGAAACCTGTTGTGTTTTTGGAAAGGGGAAGAGTGGGTTGGTCAATCACAGGATGCTGGCGGGATGACGGGGGATGGAAGTCTGTGGGAGCTCTGTGTTCTCTATTGGTCTCCAATTGTTGTGAGCTTGTTTTGTAAAGGATACCTATTGCTCTAGAAATGATACTTACCATATGCGTAGATACCACGAAGGAGGAGTTCATGGAGGTTCATCTCATCAAAGGAGTCGAAACTCTCAGTCCATTCAGAGAAGAAACCTTCACCCTCACCCATCCTGTATGTATATGAGATATAGGAAACGGCGTCAATTGGGATAATCACGGGGCAGATAGTGAAAAAATAGAGTCTGCTTCAATTGTAGCCGCCGGCACTCACACTTCTTGCATCTTCGCGTCGAAAGCACGGGCATCGTAGGCATTTCCTTCAGGAGCTGCCATGCTTAGTTTTAGCTGTGTTGGGAAGGGAACGGTCAGTTTTAGTTTTAAAAATCAATTTTCGCCCATTTTCACAATTTGGCTGCCTCTACGTTTTTTGTTGCTTACTTTGTTTTAAGAACTGTTTTGAGAGCCTTTAAAGTGAACAGTTATTCTGACTAGGTCAGAAAGAGGGTGAGCATGGCACACTCGCCCGTTTTTCATCGATTCATGCATCAAGCCGATGCAGAGAACGCTGGCTCTCTTCTCCCCCCCCCC
>Ga0114919_10000075_pt1 | contig 54884 bp, 66 predicted proteins | sample BlataG_FD_88682 | JGI IMG/M metagenome (GOLD analysis project Ga0114919, IMG submission 88682) | Deep subsurface microbial communities from Black Sea to uncover new lineages of life (NeLLi) - Black_00105 metaG | ecosystem: Environmental > Aquatic > Marine > Oceanic > Sediment | place: Atlantic... | reverse complement strand
TTTATAAATTCTGATTTCTGAAAATACCTTGCATTCCCTCTCGTATTATTATGATATTGAGTGTGGTCATCATGCTCAAGACCTGTTAAAGCTCCATGGTCCCTCACTCCTGCATCATACATACTAGAGTCTATCTTACCTTGAGCATTCAATTTAATGGGCTTCCCTGCATCCCCTGCTCCTGCTGAAGTATCTATAAAAGCTCCTTTAATATGAAAAAAATCGGCTCCTCTATGTGCTATAGAAGAAGGTTGAGCAAAATGTTTATCTATTTCAACACCAGAACCAAATTTTGAAATTTTAGCGATTGGTCTTCTCCTTCACCTTCCAGTGATAATTACCACTTTCATTTTTTATATAAGAACTTAATAATTGATTTAACTTATCTTGTTTCACTGGATGTCTAATTGGAATCCTCTCATTTATTTGTCTAAACCTTCCCAAACCACCTACTTGAACTACACCCAAAATTATGCTCCTATTTTGGACAAGCCCATCCCTGTCCTTGAAACTGATTATCCTTCCTTAATCCGAGCTTGTTCAACTCCATTAACACAGATAAAGCTTCACGTACTTCTATCTTAGTTAAAACACAATAATTAGGAAGAGCAAGTCTTCGGTCTCCCATAAGTTTTGCATTGCCTGCATTACACCCCTTAAAACAAAATTGAGATACTCCACAAGTTCTACAATTATGTCCAGCAGAAATATCTCCTTGAACTTCCTCTCTCAACAAAGATTGACATTCTAACAACTTAAATTCATCAAATCCTTTTTCAACATCCCCAATAGCAAACTTTTCAGGTTCATTATAGCTAGCATACCGCTGACAAGCATATAATTTACCTCGATGGTCAATAGCAGCACAATTAAAACCAACCCCACACATCTGCCCCGTTGGAGCTGCTCCTCTTTGCAAACCTTCTATAACAACCTCAACCCACTTCATCCGAATAGGTTGACCGACCTTCTGAGCATATATATAATATCTCCCTAATTGCCTTAACATATTCCCATAATCTCTCAATTGTTCTTCTGACCACTCCATCTCATAATTAGGTTCAATAGCAATTGATTTAAACCCCTTATTTCTTAAAAACCTATAATCCTCAAACCAATCTTTAGCAGTATCAGCACAGATTGTAGGACGAACTTCAAGTGAAGGAAATCGTTTTATTATATCATCTACAGGAATCAAATGATAAGTAGGTTTTCCTCCTACTAATACTCTATATTTATTATGAGTCCCAGGACGACCATCTAAACTTAACAAAAAAGGATTCCCTGGACGAAACCGCTTCGTTATCCAATCTAGACGTTCCGCATTTAGAAGTGACCCATTTGTAGTCATAGACCAAGTAACGGTATACCCATTACTCTTTGCCATTTCATTTCCAATCTCTACTATATCTACAAGCCCATCCCAATTTAATGTTGGCTCTCCACCAAAAAAATGACAGGTAATATTTTTATATGGTTGCTTCTTAAATAACCACTCTAAAGTTTTATGTATAACAGAACGAGACATTCTACCTTTATTCTCTCCTGTATAACATGGGTAGGCACATCTAAAATTACATGATACTCCCGAATTAAAAATATAATACACAAATGGCATCCCGCCTCTATCCTGTGATTGTCCTCTCATCTGGTCAATAGTAATATCTTTTGATACTCCTTTTTCACAGGTGTAACAAACCCTACACTGTTTAGCCCTATCAGAACTGCTCCCTGAAGGAGAAAAAATCTGCTGTCCCTCCTTCATATCATCAATAGTTTTATCTGGAGATACCCCTTTCTCACAAGTATAACAATTTTTACATAATTCCATCCTTTTTTTCTTTTCATCATTTTTTAGAAAAGGAACAGAAATCGGTTCAATCACTTTTCCCTCTTTCATATCATCAATTGTTGTATCTGGAGATACCCCTTTCTCACAAGTATAACAATTTTTACAAAGTTGTTTTCTTTTTTCTAATTCTTCCTTAGTCATAAAAATCCTCCATCTCTATATAATATATACCCATAAATCAAAAAATTCTTCAATTTATATACCACAACTTACAAAACCTCAAGTTCACACAAAACACAAGTTTGACACGCAACACACTGTTCACATGTATCACAACCTTGACATGTTACATCACATGTCGCACACGTATTACATATCTGACATACATCACATGAAACACAGGTAAAAGTCTGTTGACAACTAAAACAATTCTGACAAACATTACACACATCACAAACAGCACATTCCCCTTGATTTGTATAACAATGCTGACAAGAATCACATTCCTGACATCCTCCTTGCCAAGTATTACAAAATTCACAATTAACACATTGTTGACACGTATCACAACTTCCACAAGCTTGAGATGCCACACACGCCTGACAAGTATTACATACCGAACACCCTCCTTGGTCAGCCACACACTGTTCACACGTATTACATAATTGACAAGCTACACAAGTAACACAACCTAATTGGGTTGTATTGCATAATTGACAAGCCACACACGCTTCACAGGAATCACATTGCTGACATCCACCCTGATTAGTATTACATAATTGACAAGCTACACATTGTTCACACGTGTCACATATATAACAACCCCCCTCAGTTGATACACATAATTCACATGTATTACAAATTTCACAAGTTTGACAAGTCGTCACGTTTAATTCACATGTATTACATAATTGACAAGTAGTACAACTTGCCACATCCTGTTGACACGAAACACAGATTTCACAGGTAGAACATTCCGTTGATACACAGAGCTGGCAGGTATCACATTGCTCACAGACGTTACAAGCCACTATTATCCTCCATTAAACATTTAACTGACAAATGTCACAACTTTGACAGGCATTACAAATCTGGCATATCTCACACGTATCACAAGTATCACACACTTCACAAGTATCACACACATCACATACAGTACAATCTTGAGCTGTCACACAATTCTGACAAGTATTACAATTTTCACATGTATCACATGAAGCACAAGTATATCTAACCTGGCATTGAACACAATTTTGACAACAAATACAAGACTGAACTCCTTGTTGACATGTTACACATGCTTCACAGGAATCACAAGTATCACAGGCTCCTGGACATGCCGAATAAGAAACCTGGCAACTGACACAATTCTGGCAAGTTCCACAAGTTCCTACATTTATCTGACAAGCATCACATGCTTCACAAACATTACATAACTCACAGGTCTCACACTGGGTCACACTTGATTGACACGAAAAACATAACTGACATCCAAAACAACCTTCACACGTTTCACAAAATGACACCACAGATTCACAAGTATTACATAACTGACATCCATAACAGCTTTCACAGGTCACACAACTTCCAACTGTCTGTTGACACGTATCACAATTTTGACATATATCACACACCTCACAACCTGTCTGAGTAGAAACACATAACTGACAAACATCACAGCTCTGACAACCCCCTTGAGTAGTATAACAATTTTGACATGTATAACAATTTTGACAGCTTGATTCCTCAGACACACAATTTTGACAACTAAAACAGACATAACAAAAAGACTCCCCAAGAGTCTGAAGGTCATCCATACCTACAACATGAGTTGCCTCAGATGTTGTATCCTTTGAAACTTCCTTAACCCTAAAAACCTTCTTACTGAAACTACCACCTACATCCGCAGCTCTCCCTTTAGTCATTTTCACTTTCCGTGTCGGGAATAACACAAAACCTTTCACACCAAAAGAAGTATCCACAGTCGTTATTGGTTTCGAAACCATATCCCGAATACCTTCTGCAATTGTTTCTGCATCCGCTTTATTTTTAATATAAGTTTTCAAAGAGAGTGTTTCCCGTACTCCATATTTATGCAATACTTTATAGTTATTCCGCTCAACAACCTTAAACTTCTGTGTTTTAGGGTTATAGTTATATTCAATCTTAACTTTATTCCGAACAAACTTGTGGTCTTTCCCCACCTTCCAGGTACGATAATCAGGGTCAAATAATTCCAAAGTCCCTGCTGGAACTGTAGGTTCGTAAGCTTCAAAAGAAAGCTTTCCTTCCTCAGTAGGACTAAAAAAAGCAATTATACTTCGTCCAACTGTTTGTAAAATTTCTCTTGAAGACGTATCAACATCAATAAAAGGACAAAGAGCATAAGTTCGAACTGCATTCGTAGCAGCAAAAGAATCTAAATCCAAATCATCATCAATAAACCCCAAGTAATGCTTTAAAATATCTAAAGCAATATCTGCTCCCTTATATAGCATATTATTACTAGCATCCACAATCCCTTTTGCATCAACTTCCAAAACATCCCCATTATCAGCACTAAAAGAAACATTTAAAGTAAACTCAGCATTATTCAAATCTTCCGTATAATCTGTTCCAGAAATAAGAACATTACCATTCTTTCGAATCTGAACAAACTCTTTAATTTTCCTTCCCCCAATCTTCCACTTACCACCCGTACTTACTGTAGGGTCTATACAAACAGGAATAATATTTTCTTTTTCTCCATAACCTATTTGTTCTGGCTTCGATTCATCTAAATCAGCCATATTAGGATAATTAGATTTCCAATAATGATTAATAGGTAACTGTGAAAAAGTACCTACTCGAATGTCTTTTACACTAAAAAATGCCCTCTCATCTTCTACATAAATATCCGAAACCCTTCCCACAAAATACATTTGATATTCACTATAAGGTAAATCCTCCCCACCAAGTTTTATTAAGATTCGACGATTCATCCAAACGTATTTATCAGATGCTTTATCAAACCAACCATCATTCATAACATGAAAACTACCAAAATTAAATTTATAAGTTCCATCTACTATATCATCCACAGATAAACTCAAGGCAGGTAAACTATCTAAAGTAGCTAAAGGACGATATTGATGATTATTAAAAATAACAGGTTTTGAAGAAATATACTTCCATAAAAACACCATAATCGTAATTGTTACTGCATCATTACTCAATATATCATTATCAAAAGCATGTACATATATCTTTTGTTCAAATAAATCAAAATAAAAACTACCCGCAACGGCTTTTACCTCTGCTACACTGTTCTTCTTTGTTAATTCCTGCCCATCATCAGTACAAGCGTTCACCTCCTCTTCAATACAAGCATGAGAATAAGTATTACTCCCTTCAGAAGTCCAGTCATCTCCACAAGGAGTCTCCCACCCCAGATTAAATTCAACTAAAACTATAAGGTCAGGATTAGGTAAAGCAACAAGTTCTTCCCAAGTTTGTATTGGCATTACCTACATTCCTCCCAACAAAGGGAAATTACCTTTGTATATCCATCCTCTTGTACTCTTCTAAATTTATCCCTAAATAAAATATATTTCATTGTTTCCTTAGCCTGAGAAGCGTCTCGAACAAAAACCAAAGGATACCTGTTCAAAGTATTTTTCCAAACAGTTTTAATCTTTTCTTCATCAGAAGATTGACAAGTATATTCTACTGCCTCAATATCCATCTCATATCCAACCGTAATATTTACATAACCCTTTTTTGAATATTGACGAGGACTAACATCATCCAATTCATGCAATGCTCCATACTCATACCCTTGACTAAGTTCTTTATAATCCCCTAATCGAATTGCTCCTATCTGAGAAAAACCAGCGGGATTTTCTCTATCTCGTATATATATCCGATATTTAGTAGAAGATGTTTCAGCATAAAAACAAATAGCTCGTTTATTAGCAAAATCATAATCAAAATCAGCTTTATCTTCCCAAGCACTACCAGTCCATCGTTGCAACTTTAATGTCTGATAGGCTGAAAGTAAGTTTAACCCGAAAAGAGCACAACCCGTAGTACTAATGGCTGAAGAATCTCCTGACTCAATCACAACCCCTGCTTGACTATGAATTCTAGGGTAGTCTCCAGGATAAGAACTCCCCCCTGTATCATCCGCCCCAACATAATACCCAATAGTACTTCCGACACTGGTTGCTGAATGACTCCCTGATTGCCATAAAAGAGTAAAAGCCCCACTTCCTGTAATCGTAAACTTATTTGAGGTATCTGAATATGTCACAGTATAAGTTAAAGCTCCTACAGTCTCCATAGCAGTTTTAATAGCTGTACATAATGTACTCGCATCATAATCATTAACAACAATCTGAGCTGATAGTTCTCCTCCTCCCTCATTAAAATCTATCCATTTATTATTAGTATTAATATTAAAAGAACCCCACCCCGAATTTGCTCCATACTTTGTCCGATACCAATAATCTGACCAAATATTTTGAATTTTACTTACAGGATATGAAGGATGGTAATCAGTACTTACAATAGGGAACAAAGTGCCCTCTTTTGTGATTTTGTCAAATAAAAACCGTTGTTTTCCCATTAATAAACCCCTTCGGCATCAGGTTCGAAATCAGCATAGCGTGCTCCTTCCCTAATAAAAGGAGCCAAAGCACTATAAATAACTTGACCATCTATAGATACATTCACCTTGGCAACGCCACCAGCACCACCTTCTCCACCACCAAAACCTCCCCCTCTACCTGTAAAGAAACGCCTCATTGCATCATTCAAATTACCTGGTAAAATAGCTTCCCCTCTATGAGCATGAATAAGACTTGTATGACCTAAATAAGGAACCCCACCTTGAGCACTTCCCAAATTGCTTAAATTTTTGTTAATTTTCCTCAACCAACTAACCATACGGTCTGTTTGTCCAGCTAAAATATTTCTATTAGATACCCTTAACTTTTCAAAAGCATCTAATTGTCTCTCAATATCTGGTTTTTCAAATTTCAATCCAGCTTCCTTAGCAGCTTTTATAGCATCCCTTATATCCTTTGTTAATTTATACCCATACGCCTTAGCATACCACCAGAATTTTTGTAGCATTGGAAACATCATACGAGCCGCCTCCCCTGTCTCAAACCCAAATCCTCCTTCTTTTTTCTTCGTAATTAGTTGTTTCCAATATTGTCCTGCCTGCTTTTGTAACAATTTAAACATGTCTCCTGTCAACATTGCACTATCACCTAAACCTTCTACCAAATCCATCAAACCTTGGAGACCCTCATAAAACTCCTCATTTTTTCGCATAGACCGAAATAATTTTATCATAGGTTTAAGGGCATCAGGAACTTTCAACCCCAACATTCGATACCTATCTAAAAGAGCATCTATAGCAGGTTTCATTGCTTTCATAGCTTCAAGCATAGGAACCCCTGCCTTTAACATAGCACCAAAAGTACCAACTGCAATCAATCCTAAACGCTTAAGTTCCTTCCGACTAGCTACTGCTATGTCATGTATCATCTTCATATACTCACCCATCTCCATATCAATCTTAGATAATTGCTTTCTATATTTTTCTAACTCTTTAACGAGCTTCCGATATTCTTTACTTCCTCTAGTTTCCAACAACAAGATTTGATTAAAAATCTTTTCATACTCCTTAGTTCCTTCCTTCAATAATGCTAACTTTTTCTTCAACCTAATAATTTCTTTTAAATCTAAGTTTGCTTGCTTTTCAACAGCTTTCCTTGCTTGTTCCATATTTTTAAGAACTTCCCGTCGTTCTTTCTTTAAATCTCGTAACTTCTCCACTATATCAGTGGCACCTTTTGCCACATTCAATATCATAGCATGAAGACCCTGGGCTGCCTTAAACAATTTACTTTCAAGATAATCATACAGTTCTTTAATATAAACCCCTGCTTCTAAAGCCTCTAAAATCAGCTTCCTCATGGCTCGTGAACCTTCAAGACCTAACTCCTGAGCAGCTTTAAGTATTTCACTGAAAGCACTACCAAAAGACTTTACAAAATCTGCCATATCCATTAAACCTTTTTTAGCCCGTTCAATCATGTGTCGCATCATGTCTATATATTTAGTAAAATTTTTTGTGTTTACTCCAGTATCCTTCATAATATTAGAAAGCCGCATAAATACGGCATTAGTATGACCAACTTCCTTTGCCAATTCATAAATCTCTTCAGCCGTACTTTCTGACACCTTCCCAAGATGTTGCAAGCTACGAATTACACCATCAATTGCCTGTTTAAGCCTTTCTTCTGCTTGACGAGCCGCCTCCGCTGCTTTCTGTTCTTTACTTTTACCCCCAAACAGTGCTTTAAAAACAGATATTGCAGTAGTGGCTATTGTTACAACCAAACTGATTGCTCCAGCCACCTGCCCTAAAGTACTTAAAAGAGCATTGCCTCCTTCTCCTTGCCCCCATTCTTTTGCTTCCTGCATAAACTTTAAAGAAGCAGCAGCAGAGTTTGCTCCTTTAGCTACTGCATCCAAAGCATTAGTAACACGGAACAAAAATCCTTCTGTTATACCCAAAGCCTCCATTAAATTTCGGAATACTGACACCAAACTAGATAACATTTGAGCAAACGCTTTCAACCCATCAATCCACCCAATTAAACCCCTTTGCCCCCTTCCTAAATCCTTAATAACTTCTTCCCAATATTTTTCCCACTCCTTTCTAAGAATTTTCAATATCTTTACATTTGTGACTCCCCATGCTTTCATCAAATCTTCGAATTCACCATACATATCTCTCGCTACCTTTATCCGCTGAAATACATAATCATAATCATGGTCAAGTGTCTCTTTTTTAGCCTTTAAATATACATCTAATCTCCGAAACACAGAAACTTCTTCTGCTTTCTCCTCTTTTTTTAATAACAAAGCCTTCTTTGCTAAATATTCCAAACCGAGTTTCCAACTCAAACCATAAGCCTGAACCATCAAACTATATTGTTTATCAAATTTCTGACTCAATAATTCATTTTCTTCCTTAGTTTTTAACACTATATTTTCATATCGTCTACCTAATAATTCATTCTCAAATTCAGCTATATTAGTCTGAATTTTCATTATATCATTTGCACCAGTCTCCCATGCCTTTGTTGCTTTTTCAACAAGTTTTGCATGTTTATCTGTTCCCTTGGACAAAGCAGCAAGCCACACTTCAACTATTTCTCTATACACAGGAGCAACTAAATGTTTAAACCTATCCCAATTAAGCTTCATAATTTTTATATACTGCCTATGTTCTTCTACAAAAGCACCCACATCTGCGATGCCTATAGCTAATCGTTTTTTCCACTCAATAACCGCCCCCGCTATCATCTGACTAAACTTCTGCCAAGTAGGAGCTAGCTCTTCCGTCTTTGCTCCAAAAGTTCTTGCCCAATCATCAATTGCAGCCTGATGTTCTAAAACACGTTTTACATCAAAGGTATCTCTCATTGCAGGTTCAGCTTTTTTCAATTTCTCAATTATTTTTTCTACATTAATTCCCATTTCTCTCAAACGCATTATAACAAGTTCATCTAAATCCGATATGTCTCCAGTAAACCTTTTTATAATCGCATACATACTTTTAATCTTATCCATAGGAAACTGTTCAGCTATAGTACGAGGGTGCATAGCAGCCGCCCCTGCTGCATCCTGCAAATCCCTCAACACAAAAGTCATTTCCCGATATGATTTATCTGCAATCTCAAATGCCTTTTTATGTCCTTCTGCCAACTCTAAAGCATCCTTTTTCACCCCCTTAAGGTCAATTCCCATACCTTTCAATAACTGTGCCAAAAGGTCAAAGTACTTCTCAGCATCATTACCCATAGAAGTAAAAATTCTCCCATAATCTTGTAATTCCTGCTTAACTTTTTTTATTCTTTCAGTCTGAAGTCCCCAAGCTTTAGACAACCACAATAAAAGTGCATTAAATTCTTTAACATCAACCGAACCTGTTTTAATACCCTCAAACAGACTATGCATATCTTTACGAAAGGCTTCCATACCTTTAGCAGTTAAGGTCGTCCCTCTACCCATATCCTCTATTAATTTTGTAGAGAACCTCCATTTATTATTAAATTCTCCAGCAATTTTTATTGTTTTCTCAAATGCTGCATTTATACCTTCATCCATTCCTTTTTTTGCTAGATTTAAAGCCTCTCCAGTAGCCATCCTATATGCTGTAGAAGTAAAATCAAGCTGTGTCCGCAATTCTTTGGTCTTTTGTCCTTGTTTTATCAAACTAGCAATGGCTTTATCTGAGGATTTCTCCCACTCATTCAAAGCCTTCTTTATTACTACATAAGCAAGAGCACCCACAATTACATATCCCTTTATTCTCCCCATAAGTTTAATCTTCCTCTCCATCTGCATATTCCGAAGCCTTGCATGACGATAATAAACCTCTGAGCTATGTTTTAATTTATCTTGAGCAATTTGATATTTTTGCATAGTTGCTTGTGTGCTTAAAAAAGTTACTCCAGTCTTCTTTAAAAGTGTCCTTATTACTCCCAACGCAACTCCATAACCAATAAATCCTTCAATCCCTTGTATTGCAGCAGTAGCTATATAACGAAACCCCTGTACTCCAATTCTAGCCGATTCTGAAAACTTTAACCATTTATTAGTAGTTTGAAGAAGTTGTGCTTGTAATATTTTCAACTCTCCAATTACTGTACGATTAATTTTAATATAAGCCCGATTAACCTCTCCCCCTTCTTCTGTAGCCTTGTTTCCCTTTTGCATCATCCTCTCTACATCTTCTAAAGCCTTTCCACTAAGAATAAATCCTACCCGCAAAGCCCGCTGTCGCCTAAAAATTTGAGGGAGAAGATTACTATAACGCTGACTCGTCTGGTCTAATCGTTTCAACGTTCCCGTAAGTCCTAATGCTCTAAAGGCATCTCGTCCCCACTCCCAACCTAACCGTTTAAACATTTTAATAGACCCTTCTGTGGGTCTCAAGAAAGAAATCATTGCCCGATTTAATCCCGTAGCTGCTTCCTTAACATCAAGACCCCGTTGAGTCAAAATAGCCAAAATAGAAACTATCTCACCAATAGGAACTCCCATTGCCGCAGCAGTAGGAATGATTTTTCCAAGGGCTTCATTCAACTCATCTGCATGATATTTCCCCTCCATTACTGATGCAAACAACCTATCTGAAACTTCCCGCATCATCTCTGTGGGTAATCTATATGCTTTCATAACAGCAGTTAAACTTGAAGCAGCAGTAGCCAAATCTGTTAAACCAGCTTTAGCATATTTAGCAGAAACAACCAACAATTTAAAAGCCTGTTGAGGTTCACTAACACCTGCGGACATAATCTCATATAGACCCTTAGTAAGGTCAATAGCATTTCCTAAACGAGGGTCTAACTTTAAAAGAGCCGCTCTAACCTCATAAAAAGAAGCTGCCGCTTGCTTATTCCTCAAATCAACTAAAGTAGAAACTTCAGCAAGACGAAGTTCCAAAGTAGCTAAATCACCAAAAAGTTTTGCTAAACCCCCAACTGCTGTAAAGATAGCAGTATACGTAGCAATACGGACTAAGGCTAAATGCATATAACCTAAGCCCTGGACAGCTTTTGCAGTTTTTTCTGTTGTACGACCTAAAGAAGAAGACAGATTATTTACAGAGGTTACTGCCCCCCCTGTATCAATACCAATATTTGTGTTTATATCCTGCGAATAATCGCCTGGCATAATAATAGAACCTACATCATTATAATAACCTCACTACTATTTACGCACTTGAGATTGGCGTGCCATTGCTGTACCTAAATCTGATTTTCTTTTTTCTTTATCATACATTTCTTGTTCTAACTCAGCTCGGACATTCTCTAACAAAATAAGTCCATCCCATTCTTCCCTTGACAAGTCATTCAAATGAAAAACAGCTCCAACCCTCCGAAGACTATCCAAATAGAATAAATGTGACAACCAAGGAAGAGCTGCCTGAACTCCCTCAATCTGACTTAATGAAGACTTAGAAAGATTCCTAGGACACTTATTACAGACAGTCTCTTTATCCCTAGCAGACACATATTTAGAACAATTCTCCTCTCCTGGACACCACTGCCTCCCTAAATTCTCTCCTATTACAACCTTTACAGTTTTACGTAGGAGAGAGTTGTCCAAACCCGTTATTCGTTTCCCTCTTCTTCAAGAGTAGCAGTAAACAACTCTCGAACCGCTTCTGCTTTATGAAGAGCCGAAACTTTATTTCGCCAATCTTCCAACTCCATAACATCTTTCCCTTCATACTCATATCCTTCAACTTTCTTGATTAACTTATCAAAAAGACCAACATAAGGACGAATATCAGTAGGAATTCGAATAGCACTTACATTTCTCTGTTTAGTCCGAGCAAACTGCATTTTACTTGAAATCCGACTATGTTTTACATAGTCATCTTGTCCAGGACTGCTAAAATAATATACAAGTGTGTGTCGTTTACTATTCTGTAAAGCAATAAAACGCATCACAATTTCTTCCGTATCCAATTCAAAACCACCACCCGTAACAAGACCACTTTCATCAACATCCTCTCGCCAAAACAACATTAAAGCAGTTACAGCAGCAAGCTTATGAGGTAAAGGAACTTGGTCTTTCCAATCAACTGATTCCATAATGTCAGTTCCTTTAATAGAATATCCCTCAACTTTAAGAATCATATCAAACCAAAATTGAGCATCCTTCTCTTGAGCTACATTAGAAGTTTCAAATACATCTTTACCTTTACTTAAACCTAACTGACTACTTCCCTGATGATAACCAAACCAATCTTCTGTCATGGGGGCTTTAAAAACATGAACAGCTTCCAGTTTTTCTTCTCCTCTAACCTCAATAACTTTAGCAGTCAACTCTTTAGCAGACAAATCATACATAATCTCTCCTCCTATATTTAAAAATAAATACTTTCAAACTTAAGTTAGATAACTTTCCGTCTCATTCTGCACTTCTACAGTAATTAAAGGATTAGGAGAATCCCCACTCTTGTAAATAACAGTCTCTTCATCAAAACTAACAGCATAACTCCAAATACCATCCGCCTCTGAAAGAGGAACTGCACGATAAAGCAAACGAGGAAATCGTAATCGAAGATAATGTTTGTAAGTATCCCCACTTGTATAATCTCCTTCAGCATAAATCTCAAGAGCTAACTCAGTCTGATTAAGAAAATCATCCAATAAATCTGCATCTGTATCATTTATATCCACAACAAGAGCTGGAACAATAGAACGAGAACCAATCTCTAACCGCCCACGATATAAACCACTTGAAGGAAAATATCCTCTACCTTCTCTTGGATTATTATTAATTACAACAGACCAACTACGAACTCGTGTACTAATATCTTCTCCAGAATCTCCTAATTTAATTGTTGCATAATTAGAAGCAAGATATGAAACAGTAGTTAAATCAGGCATATCAAGAGACGAAGCAACACTTTTACCACTACCAATTAAATCTACTGCCGTATTCAAATGCTCAAAACCCTCTGCTGTGATAGTAACAGAAGGAACAGCCATAGAATAGAGTAACCGCTTTATACCAGGAGAAATAGATTCAACAATAGAAGTAACAGGCATATTAATTGACCCCTCAACATCAGGGTCAAAAAACGTAATCGTATGTAATTTAGTATTAGGATGTCCTGCCGCATCAGGTTGAGTTGTTACAACTTTACCCATAGCAAAAGCAAGAGCCCAACCTAAAATAAATGAGCTTCCATCCATACTTCGACTCATTCGAATATCCCTTGCAACCTCCCAAACCTGCTCAGTAAACTCATGTCCTTTACCATAGGTCTCTCTATCAGAACGAAGCTCTTTTGTAACCTCAGCAACATTAGCTTCTCTAACAGTATGGGCTTTGTTCAAATCTGCATCCGCAACAGGAGTATCATAATCTGATTGTTTCTTCGTAGAAAGTGCCCATTGCATCTCCTCAATTCTTACAGCATCATATCCAGGTAACATTTTAATCCTCCATCAAAATATTATCATCCACTCCTTTTTTCTTCCTTTTATCTTGTAGCACCTTTCTCGGCACCCTCTCTACATAAGATTTCAAATACTTCTCAAACGTTTTTTCATCAATCTCAAATCCATCAGAATCCAAAACACCCCCTGGCTCTATAATGATTAATTCTGAGGGCGTTGCTAATGTTAAACTCCTACCCACACTTTCCTTCAATCGAACTTTTATCATCCTTCCCATAATATACCTCCTTCATAAACTTTTTTCATACAGACAATATCCATTATTTCAAATCCACAAAACGCTTTCCACGAGGCATATACTTTAACCTTGCCTCAAAAATAAATTGTTCACTTTCCTCATCAATTAATATATCAAAACGAGTAGGATTATCCAACTCTATCAACCCAGGGAGTAATTCTATTTCTCCCCCCAAATTATTTTCATACAAAGTATTGAATATATCTTCATACATTGCAAGAACCCCAACATTAGGAGGGGACTCTCCTGGAGCATCTGCTATAATAATATCTTCTGATGTATAATGTTTTTTACCTAAAAGAATTAACTCAATTTCATTCTCAATCCACCTTTGAGATGCAGGATAAGGAACAGCTTTTACAGATAAAGGATTAATTATGATACAATGATGAGAAAAATCAGGTAAATTTTCTCGATTATATTTCCGAATAACCACCACATCTACATAACTCAAATCTGATGAACTCTCCAATTCAGATTTTAAAGCTATATATACATCTCGTGGGAATATTGCCATTTTTTAATCTGCCTCCCGCATATATATTATCAAACTTATTGTACTCACACAACAAGAAACATCAAAAAATTCAAAAAATTCCAGTGGAATCCCAAATAACTTTGTCCGTTTAGCAATGCCCTCTGGGTAAGAAACACTAATTAATTTCAAATTACCTTTTAAAATTGTTCGAACCAACTGAGCTAATTTATAGCTCTTATCCTCTGCATCTTCCTCCATTTCTGCTGTTGATTTACTCAACAAAGCTCCACAAAGAATTTCCTGGGTCATTGCTATATATTTATCTTTTAATTCTCCAACCGCCGCATCACTAACAATAAAATCCCCTATCATAATAAAAGTAGAAATATCCTCATTACTAGGCAAAGGACGGACTGAACTTGTAAGAACTTTATCACATTTTTGATAAAGAACTCCCCCTTCTTCCATCTCTGCTTCAAAAATTTCTTTTAACACCAGTTTATGTAACAACATCCACTAACTCCTTTTAAATCCTGAAACCATTGCATCCTGAACAATTGTTCGAACAAACCGTTGAATATTAGGAACCACCTTGTCAAACAATTTCTGTGGTTTCTGTCCTGCAATAGACCGAGCAGAAATCCAACGACCCTCACGTACCCAGACCAACCGTCGAGCCTGTTTCGGAAATATCCTCCTTTTCTTCACACCATAAATCCCTGTCCCATAAACAACATAAGGAGGATAAAATACTTTTTGTGATAGAAAATCCTTTTTTCGCCAACCTAATCGAAAACAAAAACCTCCCCTCGACCCCAAACGAAGCCCCCAATATCTCACATTACTCCGCATAAATCCTGTACGAGAAGGAGTTATTCTTTTCAATGCTGTGACAGAAAATTCTGCAATTTTTGTTGCACTTAATTGTATTAAAGATAACCCCATCTCAATGGACTTATCTATACGAGGAGGGAATGCTCCTGGCTTTGAAATAGAACGAAAAATAGGCATTCACTTTACCCCATCTCACCTTTTACATATACCTCATCACCACGTTCTTTTTGGATAACTCCCTCGGCGTATGAACCTATTTGTGCAATCGTAGGCATTTCATCTAAGGCAGGGAACACTCGCTGAACAACCTCAAACCATACCTTCTTGTATGAATCTGATACAACATACTTCGTAGGAATAACATGTTGTGCCATATTAAGAAAATTAGCAGCAAGCTCCATTACTTCCTTAGCAAATGAAACAGCCTCTAAATCTCCTCCCCGACTCCCAACAGTCTGAATCTTCAACATACCAGTTTCAACAATATGAGTAGCGATAGCAGGCAAGGAAAAGCCAACAGCCAACAAAGCTTCAGCTTTTTTTAACATATCATTATCATTACCATCCAACTGTCCGTTCCGAGCCTTATCATAAGTAGTATCACTAATCATTTCTCGAAAGATATAAGAAGTTAAATCAAGATAAAAAGTAAGGGAATCTGTAGAAACCCTACCTCCTAAATTTCCAGCATGCCGCATATCTGTAATAGTCGCAATTGTATCAGCCATTAAAGTTGTTCCTTAAAAATTATTTTTTCTTTTTTACCGTAGGGGCTTCTTCCTTTTTTTCAACAACTTTCTCTATGACTTCATCCATCCCCTCTTCCTCAAAACTCTCTTCTAACATCTCAGCAGCTTTTAATTTTTTGTGTGCTTGACTCCTTAATTGAGTAGCAATAGCCAACCGTTCCCTTTTATCCTGCATAGATATATCAACAACATTAATCTCCTTTTTACTATGAGCCAACATAATTTCTTCTTCAGTAGCCCGACGATAAACAACTTCTCCATAAACCTTTTTCAGCTTTCGTGCTAATTGTTCATCACCAAGCCCCGTTACTTCATTAAGTCTCTCTTGAGGAAGTCTAAAAAGTTCCCCTTTTTTATATACCTTGCCTCCCGTTGTCAACCCATCAACTAATACAAATAATATCATAATAGAAACCTCCATAGTGAAATTGCCCCTAACCCACCCTCGTCCAAAACAAAGTGCTATGGACGAACCATTATTAAAGAAAGCTAAAACATGACCTATTCCAACCAAAACTTAATCATTCGTAATCTTTGCGTAGATTATCTGGTCAGGTCTAAGAAGAACAGGAATAAAATTATACTCAACCAACACCTGTCTTGCTGAAGGGTCTTTTTCCTTCCAGCTCTTAGCAAATTTACCTGTATGTCCTTTAGGAGCATCATCATCAGCACTAAGTCCCTCTAATAAAATAAAAGGACTTCCTTGAGTACTAACCATAAGCATGTGGTTTTCATCAAGATACGGAACAAATACATCCGAATAATTAACATAACCACCATCAAATGTATTCCAATCAAAACCAAATAGTCCCTTAATCTTCCCAGTTAGGAGATACTCATCCTTACGCTCATTAGAAAGTAAAGCCTGAACTTCAGCAAGTTTATAGATTTTCTCCATAGCAGTAGAAGCTAAATAAACATCTCCAATTTTAACTCCAGCATCCTTAGCCATAAGACGTTTCCAAGCAGCAACATCACCAATTGGGTCATCACTATCTCCACCCCAAAGAGGGCTCGCAGTAGGTTTATGAGTAGCATCTATACCCATATCAATAGTAACAGGAGCGGTTTCTCCATCATCATAAACAACAGTAATTTCACCTTTAAGAGCTTCCCAACAATAAGACTCCACTAACCTTTCAATTCGGTCATTGAGGTCTTTAGTTTCTCTACGAACATGTTCCTCTGCTTTATTCCGAGCCAACTCTCCAGGAGCACGTAACCAATGAAGTGTAGTAGCCTCAAAAACCTTTTTCTCTCTAACATAGATGAAAGTAGCAGTTTTTTTACCAACCCCCATCTGTCCTACAATTCTTCCCTCACGATTAGGAATCGTTGGAGAACTTCTATACCGATTGCTTTTAATCACATCCCATTCAGCATTAGTAAAAGGATGAGACTTTTTCTTAAACAGCCTTCGACCAACATTCTCAGGAGGAGCTACATACTGTTGTATAACCCCTGTTAAAACTTTCTGTTCAAGTAAAGTTAATTCTGGCATCTTTTCTTTCCTCCATTAAATTCTTTCCCACTCATTAGAAAATAATAGCATTCCCATTAAGGTGTCCAACAGCTTTCAAATCATCATAGACTTTAATATCATAAGAAGTAGCGGCTTCAACTAAATCTTTCTTTACTGCTCCACCAATAACAGCCTCAATAAAAACATCTGCATCAGTAGAATCACCAGGAATCCTAACAAACCCAACAGCTTTTGCTTTATCAGATTCCAGATTGGCATAATACTTATAAGTTGCTGTAATATCTACAACTCCAGGAGCAGCAACAAAAACAATTAACCCTGTATTTAAGTCAATTGCGTAATCATCTCCTTCTACTTTAGCAGCACCATCAACTTTGATAGTATAACTTCCTCGTTGAACGTAACCATGAGCAAGATACCATGCTCTAGTAGAACTATCTCCAGTACCTACAGCCTCATCAGTAACCTGAGTTGCTCCAGGGTCAAATTTAATGAACTTTTTAGTTGCAACTTCCCACGCAATGGGGTCTCCAATTTTAACTTCTCCTTCCGCAGATTTTAATATACCGCTTGCTTGATAATAAGGAAGAGCACTAAAAGCTAATAATTCCTTTAAAGTAGAAACAGCGGTATCCACAATTTTTGGTATTTTAAGACTTGGCATTATTATTCCCTCCGATTAATTGTTTCTCGCTCTTACTCTTTTTCCTTCTCAATTATACCTTCTTTCTGACCTGCTTCAATATTCCGTTTCGTTGTAACTTCTTCATCTTTTTCTTTAGCTTTAAATTCCTCATCTGTAACACCCGTCTCACTTAACACAATCAAAGGCTTTCCTTCTTTCCTAGTTTTCTCCATCTGCTCAAACAACTTAACATTAGTTTTATACAGGTTTTTCAAAAAATCCTTTTCATTCGGAAAAGCCCGACCCTCTGTGAGTAAAAGCCCAATTCTTTTGTCCGCTTCCATTTCAGAGAGCTGTCCCTGAAGGGTTTCAACATTTTTCTTTAAATCAGCAACCTCAGTGTATTTAGACAACAATTGCTTAATAACCTCTTCAGCAGTTTTAACATCCTCCCCAAGCTCTAAAGTCTTCTTAATCTCTTTTAGAAGCTCTTCACTAAGAAGAGTAGTTTTGTTTTTTGGGTCTTCCTCTTTCTTTGGAATAAGTTCCCCCTTTTCAATTTTGCTTTGTAAATCTTTAAGTTCTTCCTGTTCAGATAACAAAGTCACAACATCAATGTCCTCTTTCTCTTTTAAAAATTTAATTACATCTTCTTTTTTTAATGGCACTTTTTTATCTCCATTCTTTAAACTATCCTCACTCAAAATTAAAGGAAGAAATTCTTTTCCGTCTTCTGCTTCCGAAAGCACAGCTTGGAACCCCTCCATTCCTTCAATATATGGATGATTCACAAGAGCTACGTGTTTCACGACAGCTCCCACATCCTTTCCACTTTTCTTATCTGTATAATTTAAATCCAACCAAACACTCACACCAGGAGCTTTTTCATTACTTTCTATGTTACCATTAACCTCTTTATCTTCAACAGACATAAGCACAGACAAACCGTCTTCTGTAACCTCAAACTCTTTAATTGCCCCAACCTTAGCTAAAGGATTATCTGTGTGAGTCAACACAACAGGAGCCTCTTCAGGAACCCCCTTTTTAAAATTTTCAACAACCTGTTTGGCTACTTCAGGAGTTATTTCAAATTCTATGTTCTTATCTTCAGGATGTATCCAATGTCCAAACTTTAAAATCTGTTTCTTCCAAATTCTTACCCCCTCTACATCAGAATCCATCGAATTATATTCTCCTGGTTTACTAAACAAAGCACACTTAACATCAGGCATATTTCCCTCCGTCATTTTACTTCCTGTCTCTCTTTTCCACTGTGAGTGGCACGCAGCCACTATTTGAACATGGGGCATATCAGAATGTTCAGCCTCAAAACTAATACAACGACTTATAAAATCATTTCTATCCTCGCCCTCTCTTGGAACAGGCAAAGGCATTATATTCCCTCCAAATTCTCTAGGGCTCTCAAATGTAAATCACTCAAATTAAACCTTCCCTCTTTTTGTACTTCCACACCCAACCCCCTTGCTATCCTCAACAATTTAACTAAAGCCTCCCGCTTAACAGAAGAAGAAGCCCCAATCTGATTCACTCTAACAAGAGCATTCTGAACATGTCCCTTACTTACTACACCATTTTTATCTTTATAAGGCAATAATCTCAATGACCTAGGCACCGTCCTACCTGTACCATCCTTTTTTCCGCCTGATAATATAACAACAAAAGATGAATCAGGTAAATCGTTTTTGTACACAGAAGACCAATCTGACATTTCAACCTCTAAACAAACTAACCGAAGATTCAATAAACAGTCTAACATCCCCTTCTGGTCTTCCTCAGACAATAATTGTTTCTGTGGATTAATAGGAGTAGCAGGCTCAAATTTACCACCTCTAGTTCTACACAAGGATTGAGCAACCTGAACAGGAACTTCGGAAGGAAATCGAATACTTCTTGGAACAAGCTTGCCCCCCTTCATACCTTTAACAACCTTTAATTTTCCCCACTTCGTATCAACTTCAACCACCTCAAGACTTTCCGTAATAGTAGAATCAATGATACAATTGTGTTGGTTCCTATAGGGCATGGAAATCCTTTATTTTCAACAAATTATATTCTCCCTTTCAATAAGCTGTATACCAGAAACTAATTTTGACATTAAAATATAACCTCTTCACCTATTATACCTAACACACACAATAATATATTAAATTCTCTATCCATTGTCAAGGAATTTAACGCACATAACTAAAAATAACGAGCCCTCATTAATTTATTTAGTTGTTTTCCATAACCCAAAAATTCACTCAATAATTCCTCATCAGTTTCTTCCTTTTCCTTACCTAGTTTTTTCTTTCCTTTCTCTCCCTTACTAGCCAACGCCTCCGCCTTCATTAATTCAGCCCGCTCTGTTTCCATCCGCTCTTTAACTTCCTTATAATCAATTTTTAACCCCAACTCTTCAGCAATCTGTTCCTCCAAAGAAATAGCAAATTCAGGACTAATTTGAGGAAATCGAGCCGACAACAAATTCTTAAACGTATCCATGATAGCTGAACGAATCGTATCAGAAAAAGGAGTAAATATCAACCTTGGATATTTCTTTGTTCCAAAGTTCCAATCAATCAATTGTGGGATAACCTGAACATTAAAAACCTCAGCAATCTCTGCTAACAATGACATTAAAGACATCAAAAACAAATTACTTTGGTCTTGAGATAGAGCAAAACTACCTCCCCCTCCTTCATGACCCAAACTCATAAATTGAGATAAAAACGAAGTTGCCATCATTGTATCATGATGTTGAATCATAGGAAGAAATTCCGCTAACCCCTTTCTACCCTCAAAAGCCTCTACGGTACAAACATCAGGAAAAGTCATTGCGATAGAAGTCCCTAAAGCCTTTAAAGCATTTCTGAACCGAGTCAAATCTTCTGCACTAATATTCTTAGGATGTTTCCCCAAACGAACAGGTAAAGCATTTAACTGATAAGCTAAATGAGCAATAGCATATAATTTATGTTTCTTATCATAATGATAAAAAACAGGATAAAAACCACTTTCCCCTGCAAAAGGGTTTTCCTCTGAATTGTAAATATAATAAACAAGCTTTTCTAAAGGAAATTTTACATCTATCATTTTACCTTTGAAAGTAGTTTCCTGATGAGCCCCATCAATATTTCCATGGTTGTCAATAGTAAATTTTGTACAATCTGTACCACGATAGGCAAGCTTCTCTAGATAAACCCTACCCTTCATTATTCGCCAGACCTTTTCGAAAATCTTATACCCATCCCGAACTGCTAAAGCCATCCGAGCTATGATAACTTTTAACGGAGTAACCATACCTCCTTCAGAAGGAACCCCAAGCAAATTCTGTTGAATAAACTTTGCTTCCTCTTCTCCATCTTCTGAAGGCTGAACCGCAGGACGAGCCATCTTTACAGGAAATTTAATCGCATTTAAAATACCTCTAGCCTGTCCATCATTTTTTGTCATAAAAAACAATTGCTCAAGATTAATATCACGCTTATCCAAAACCTCATCCTGAATATCCACAATCATATCTATTAAATCACCAACAACTCCTACTTCTACCTTCATACTTTTTGGTTTTTTTGTTTCTTCTACCATTTATACCTCCAACCTATTGAGGAGAACTCCAAAAAGAAACTTCTCCCCAAGAGTCCGATTTCACACAATTATTAGTAGCACCAGCTACCGCATCTGCTCCATCTTTTTCATGTCCTTGACGATGTTCAATCTTTCTACCCTTTACATCAACAAGATAAGGAATTTCATCTTCTACCAAAATCTTATTATAATAACCTAAGAATCTTCCTCCATATATAGCATCCTGCCAAGTTTCATAAGCTTCCCTCGTCCTATCTACCGATTGCAAATCAACAGTAATCCCTTTACTTTCCATTGTCTGCATCATCTGGATAGATTGATAACCATCAAATGTTAATAAATCAAGAAAAAACCCCCGTTGTTCTACCAACTCCAACAACCTATCCTGAATTTCTTCAAAATTAATTTCGCCTCCAGGAAGAGCCACAAAATACATTAATACATCCATTTTAATCAATGGAAGTTCAACCATTATGGTTCCTTTCTTAGTTTTTACTTCATGCTTTCGAACATCATAAGCATGAACCACAGAAAAAGCAGCTCTACACCGATTTTTTGCCAAATCCACATGCCCATAACGAGGAAACCTATCCCCACAGATAAAAGAAGATTTAAACCGATTTGTCTGAGAATCAATAGGCGAAGAAAAGTCTCTACTAAAACTCCGACGAATTGCTGCCTCATTTTTAAAAAAGGCATCTTCAGCAGCTCCAGGATTACACTGAATACGACATTGAAACCGAATAGGATTCCGCTTTCTCTCATAATCAAAATCATCTAGGGTCTTAGTAGGATTTACTTCGTATGTAGTTCCTTTACTTACATAAACAAGAGGGTCTTTCTTTCCTATTCCATATCTTGTTGTAATGAAATCCCCTTTAAAACGAGGAAAAGATAATAATACAACCTTACCCACTTTAGCAAAACGAGTAGCTACAGAAGTAGTTGCAAAATCATATAAAGAAGAAGCACTTTGTGGAATGTTTTTACGGAGACGTAACCGCCGAATATCTGCTATTTCATCATCTGTTTTAAACGCCGCTATTTCATCCAGAATAACTACAATCAGATTTAACCCTTCCTGTGCTTCTGCTTCTGAATGTCCACTAAAAAGATAGATGGCTTTCTCAAACCGAATTTCTGTAGTTAAAACTTCTCCTCTATCTTTAAAAAAAGGAGACTTCGCAACATACCGACCTAAAGGAGTAAAAAAAGTATTCCCCGCTTGTACTTTTGAACTAGCAGTATTTAACATGTGAATAGCCTCAACACCACACATGTGTCCCTTACCATAATAATACTCTTGTGGATTCTCTAAAGCCATAAGCAAATAAGCCACACGTAATAAGATAATACGAGAAACAAAATCTTTCCCTGACCCCTTTCCCCAAAGTAATGTTACCTCCCTCACATAACGGCGTTGCCTCCAACCTAATTCTTTTAAAGTATCTGGATAATATACTTGTGTTGCATATTCAATTGCTTCATATTGTTTAGGAGATAATTCAGGAAGTCCTAAATATTTCTTTTCTCTCAAAAAAATTTTTAAAGGAACTGGCTCAAATTCAAATAAATCTCCTTTCACTTCCTGCTGCTGTTTCTGTTCTATCTCCTTTATTTCTCTATCAAAAATAAGATTAAATTCTTGCATTAACGCTCTTCTTTACCACACACTGCATCAGCATAACCTGAATAGAGTGCCCGACTAACTGAGTATTTTACACGTCTCAAACTCCGTTCACGGGTTTCCATAATATATTCTACCCCATGATTCATTTGGACTGCCCCTTGTACAAATTTTCTCAAACTGTAATAATCACAACAATTATCTATCCGAGCAATTTTAATCCCTCGTTCATTTAAAGGAATTTCTTCGGCTTTCTTATATGCTTTAATACTATATGCAAAACCTTCTCCCCCCACCTTTTTCTTGGCACCTACAGGAACAACCAAAGAAATTTGATTCCCAAATGTTCCAACCAGACTGTCAATTAAAGCTCCTAATTCCCGTTTCCCCAAACCCACACTAACATCCCATATAACATTATATTTCATACTTCGTCTAATAAAATCAAAAAGAAGTCCCCGAAGCCCTTTCACAAGCTCCAAAGTATATATAGTACCTAAATCAAATAAAGTAAGAACAATTGTGATTCCACGTTCAGTTAAAATCGAAAAGATTATTTCATACAACTTCCAGATACCATCTTCAAGTTTAAAATCATTTTGAGCCAATACCTTCAAAATAGAAGGAGTAAATAAATTAAACCTAGTAGCATTTACCAAATTCTCAGATATACGATTCGTAAAAAACCGAATGTCTGAAACTGAATACTGTAAAAGACTAGGGATACTAAACAACAAAGGAACATTTATTTCCACAACATCAAAATATATTTGTTCTTTGCACTGAACTACCCCATCTTGAGAAACACTAAAATTTACTTTTCCCGAATCCTGAATGTTTAGAAAAAATCTATTCCAAGAATAACGACTAACCACAATTGCATCTGAATCAGATTCTAAATTAAAATCAACCTTTTTATCGTAAACACCCCGTAAAATAAATTCCAAATATATATCTGTTTTTGAAAGCCACTTTTTTCGGCTTTTTAAAAAAGATAAATCTAAATATGAATCCTCCCCAAGAAAAACATCACATCGGACACGCATTCGTAAACTCCACACACATTTTATTCTCCCTCTACAATTTCTTTTAACTTACTTAAAACTTTCCGACGTAAATCAAGGTCATAAATTACCTCTTTTAACACTCCCACCACTTTCTCATAAAAAATTCGTTTAGATTCTACTTCCATTTTAGAAGAATGAAGTTCCTTAAAAACAAGGTCTATCCATTTCTGTAATTGGTCTTGTGCAACTTTTAACTTCTTTTCTTCCTTTATACTTAAAGTACCAACATAAGCATCTGCTACCCTATCAAGTAATACCCAATGAAAAATACTTAATTCTCCTACTTTCTTTTCAAATTCTTTTGTAAATTCAGCAAGAACTTCATTATATGTTTGCCGTCCTTCTACCGAATAAAAACTTAAATCTCTCTTTACCATAAAACACTACACCTCACTACTATATATACCTCTTTACTTTTTATTTGCCAACAATTCAAAGACCACCTTGTTACTAATAACATCATCTGATTGTGGAGTAAAAGTAGTAATCCCTTTAGTCTTTTTAACCACTTCAATTAAATCTGAAAACAACAAATTCACAGAAGCAAACTGCCCAAGACCCAACGGCAGAGACAAAAATTTATATATCCGTCTAAAAAACAAAGAATAAATAACCGCAATATTATCTCCCGACTTAATGGCTTCCTTAAAAACACCTCCCAAATAAGATAAAAACCCATCTATAAACAATTTAAAATCAGGCTGGACTAAAGCAACCTTCTCATATAAATCCACAGCTTGTGCATAATTAGCCGATAAAAGAGCCTTTAATACATTCTCATATATGTGGATGTCTCCACAGACCATAGAAACCCCCTCCTCAGTAATAATCCCATCCCCTAAAATCGAAAGTTGTTCTAAAGATACAATAACATCCCGCAAGTTCCCTTGAGCTAATTGATATAATTTTTGTATTAACTCATCAGAACATTCAACTTTTTCTTCTTTTAAAATTTCCCTTAAATATTTATAAATCAAATCAGAACGAATTATTCGAAATCGAAATTCTAACAAACGACTCCTAACAGTATCTAAAATCTTATGTAACTCAGTAGTAATCAAAACAAAAAATACATTCTCAGGAGGCTCTTCTAAAAGCTTCAAAAATATACTAGCCGCTTCCCTAGACAATAAATGTGCTTCATCAACTATAACTATCTCATAAGAATTAAATGAATAAGAACTCAAACGAGTTCTCAAATCCCTCATATTTCCCACAGAACCAAAAAAAGAAGCATCTATTTCAAAAATGTTCCCTTCTCCTTCAATAATATGTTTACATGAAGAACAAACCCCGCAGGGTTCCACTCCTTGACGAGAAGAACAATTTAAAGAAGCAGCAATAATCCGAGCCAAAGTAGTTTTTCCTACTCCACTATGTCCCCCAAACAAAACCCCCACAGGCAACCCCGCCTGCTTTTCATAATAATACTTCAAAACAATTTTAAAAAATTGTACTATGTGTGTCTGACCTATTACCTCACTAAATTTCTTGGGTCTAAATTTTAAATTCCAAGGAACCTCTCTCATTAAAACTCCTCTAATACATCCTCTCCTTGATAATAGCCTATCTTCACTTTTTCCACGTGTAATTGTAAAATTCGCTGAAAGGACAAATTAGAAAAGAATCCTCGTAAAAATGCCCGAATTGCTACTTGATGGTCAAGCCAAACTAATAAAATTTGATGTCCAACTTGTTCTGAAGAAACCAAAGGAAAAAATTTAATAAAAATTTCTTTACTTTTTAAATTTATTTTCTTCTTCCAAATACCCGAAAAATAACGGGTCTCTGGATTTGAAACTACAATAGAGGAGGCTTCAGCAAAAAGTTTTTTATATTTTTGTATATCTTTGTTAGGAAACCCAGAAATATCTACAGAATATAAACTGACGTATCTCCCCCAGGTACCTTGAATTCGTTTCAATCCTCCCCTAAATCCTACAACCTGCATACCACAAAAATATTGATTCAAATTAGCAATATCCTTCTCATGTAAAGGTCTTAATGTCCCCACAACACAATAGTCAAATCCCCCATACCAATTCCTATTTCCTCGGTCACTAAAAAAATGAATTTGTCCTTCAACAATAGGGACTCCAGATTTATATCCTGCTCTCTGAATTTGTGCTTTCCAGTGAGTGTTTGGGACTATTTCAAAACCTTCGCCCACAGAATACTTTAGACATGTCCAAAATTCTGGTTTATTTCGACTTTTCTGGATATAATCAAGCATATCCGACAAATCACATTCCTCTATTTCAGGTTGAATTAATACTGTCTCATTGTCAAATTGTGTAATTTTACTTTTTTTGTATAATTTATACAACGTTTCTTTCTTCACTCCTCTATCCACAATATCCCAAGGAAATGCTTCATCCTCAGATTTCTCCCTCATAATATAATCCCAAGTAGTTCCTACCCCTTTCATATATTCTGAGACCACATCCACAGTATTTCGAGCAAAGGCTACATAAAATGGACGTTCTAATTGTTTTGTTGCCTTAACAACTGCTTCAGCAAATCGAGTATCCCCAAGGTGCATTCCCTGCATCATCCATAAAAAATTTGGTTCATTTTTAATCCCCAAAGCAAATTCAACACCAAGTCCTGTACCCTTAATCCGCCTTCCATCCTCATCCCGTTCCCCCACCAAAATCTTATCAACTTCTTTCCAATTCTGCCTTTGAGTAATAGTAGGAGCTTTCCATTGTAAAGGAGTACAGGGTTCTACAAATAATGGAGTCCAACTTGCTTTTAATCTAATCTTGGACTTAGCCGTCTCTCTCATCAATACAACTTTTCTTAGCAATTCAAAAAATTCTTCAAAATCCCCTTTTGTCTCATCTACATTAGAAATCATAAAAAACTTAATCCTTTTAAATCTACCACTATCTATAGCAATTTGACACGCAGTTAAAATATCATCTTCAGTAATCCCTTTACAATAACGGTTCCGTAACCGCTGTGAAACCATTTCAACCCCCAATGCTAATTGATTCATCCCCGCCTCAGCTAAAATCTTATCGAATAAAGGGTCTCCTGCAAACGCATCAACTCTCATTGAAAGAGGGTCAGCATACGGACTTATATTAAGTAAATCCTTAATCAACCCCCTTTTTTGTGAATAATAAGCAAATTCAGTTGCTATAGGACAAAAAGCAACCGCTCCTCCTTCACAACGATTTTTCTCTAAAGCCTTCACCATTACTTCTTTATTACGTTCTCGATAAGGACGATACTTCCAACCTATCCCACAAAATAAACACATCCCCCGACAACCCCTTGAAATCTCAACCTCTCCAAGCCCCATAGTAGTATCTGTATACGAAAGTATAGGTTTTGTATACATAGGAACCTTATTCATATCCTTACAAATCCGTCGTCTTAATTTAACAGGATATTTCCTTTCATGTTCCCATTTCAGAAACTTTTCGTTTTCATATTGAGGACTATACAGAGAAGGACAAAAAATATAATCAAACCGTTGTTGTAAAGAATCCAGTGTCTCATACTGCATTATCATATCTAATAGTTGAAAAACCCCCCCATCCTCCTCATCTTCTGCATCCCCCAAATAAATTAAATCTACAACAGGATAAGTAATGCAAAAGTTACCATACACAGCACTACCGCCCACCATAATCAAAGGAAACTGTCCTTTTGTGTTTCTCCGTTCTCGCCATAAAGAAGGAATGCCACTCATCTCAAGCATAAGAGGAAAATTAATCCAGGGAGGTAAAAAACTAAGAGATGTCATTATAACATCAAAATCTCTCATGGGATGTTTAGATTCCACGCTAAAGATGGGAATTTTATATCTATAAAATAACTTATACTCTCTTTCTGTATTTGGGAAAAATGCCCTCTCACAAACAACATCTTCCCACTTCTCATTAATCATTTGATATAACAAAGGAAGAGTTTGATTACCTCTGAAATCCTCATACCTATAAGGAGCAACTATAAGAATCTTAAACCTTGCCTTATCCCAATCCTTGTGGTACGTATTAGGTTCTTGACCCAAATATACTTGAGGAGTATCCATCTCATGGCGATGTTCCTGCAAGAACTCTTCTATTTCTTTAGGAATAGGATTACGCATCAGCATTTTCCTTCTTTTTTAAATAAGACAAAACAGTAGAAGCCTTCCGCATCACTTTCTGTAATTTTTGAAACTCTGCTGGATTATAAATAACCGCCGCTGGATGGATACACGGGATTACCAAACAATTAAAATACCGATGTCTTATTGTCACACCCAAATATTGGTTAACTGATTTTATTCCGTTCAAAAAATAGTTAGGCTGCTGTCCGAACACAACTACCAGTTCTGGCTTAATATTTACAATAGATGGATATAAAAAATTTCTTACACAGATAGCCACTTCTTCCCGTAAAAGCAACCTATCATCCTTAGTATGACAAAGACCCAAATTAGTTATAAATATAAAAGGACGCTCCCACTCTACTTCCATAAGCACTTGGTCAAAAATCTGACCCGCTTTTCCAGTGAAGGGTTCTCCAGTTTCATCTTCCACTCTTCCTGGATTCCGCCCTATAAATACCACATCTGCATCAGACTTTCCAACTCCAGCAACGGGACAATGAGCTTCTTTCCGAGCAGAGCAAGCCCGACATGCTAACACATCTTTCCTGTAATTCTCATACCAACTCAATCCTTAAACTCCTCCTGTCCCCACAACCAGATACAGAGAGCATCCGCCTCATTATCATCTATAATCTTTTTCTCAGGAAATCTTGCCTGTGCCACTTTAATCATATCTTCCTTACCTGCTCTCCCTGAACCTGTAGCAAACTTTTTCAGAGTAGAAGAATGCACAGGTTCATGCTCAACTTCATATTTTGCACATTTCTCCAAAACATAAGCAAGCATACCATTTAAAACCATAGTTGCGGCTCCTCCCCGATTATGTGGCTGTTCATATATAACTATATCTGGTTCAATTACTTCAATCATTTCAACCAACCAAGAATTAAATCGAACAAAACGCATACCAGGACTTTCTCCACGTTTTAAACTAAAATCTTGAACTCCGCTTTCCACTCTCTTATCAACAGAACCAGCCCAACCCGTCTTAGTTCCTAAATCAAGAGCTAAAATTTTCATCAAAGCCTCCTCTCTTTTCAAACTCCTCCCCCTTATCCCTTTGAGAAAAACCAGCATCCATCTGCTTAATCCAGGCAATAAAACTATAAACAGCAATTTTAAAATAGTTTATTTCTTGTGGAGCCTCTCCCCTACGTTTTGCATTTATAATTTCCATTGTATACTTTAAAATGTTCCCCATAATCCAGTTCGCCCCATCATTAGAAGAACCACCATCAAGGGCTTCTGTCACCAAATCTGTTGATTCCTTAGCCTCTCCTAAAGCATACCGCACTCCTCCACCAACCCATTGTGACTTACAGGCATCAACAAACCGCACCCAATAGCTCTTTTTTTGTTTAACAGAAGTATTCATTTAACATCCTCCTTTACCAAACTAATTCTTTCAATCCATCCCCATACAACACCTTCCGCCTCTTTGCAAGTATCTCAAAAGGCTCTTCATCGTCCAACGCATTTGATTCAATATGACACAATTCATGTCGAATAACTTCTCTTAAAACATTAGGACTTTCTCTCAACCGCTTAATAGTATTTTTATTCAAAAAAATAATGGGCATTATATTAAAATCCTGTCTTTCCACCCATGCCACAACTATTCCATTATCTCTTTTCAAAGAATATCGAGTATATTTCCTATTAGCAATAAAAAACCTTTTTATAGGAGCCACCCACATCTCGACTCCACATTCAAGAAGACTTTTGAACTCCCCAAATAACAACCCAGACAAAATCTCTTCTTCAATACTCATTTCTCCCTCTTAACTACTGTTTTTCCAGCTACCTGCTCAAACTTATATACTACATCAGCACTCCCCCCATACGTACCTCGATTCGCCAAAATAACCATCTGTATCCCCACAGTACTCACAATCTCCTTAAGCAAAGCAGACATATTATCATGATATTGTGAAGATAAATGAAGTAAAACTGTATCTAAAACCAACAAAGGAGCAATATTATCTTTCAACATTACCACAAAGAATATCTGCAAAAGAAGACTTACAACTTCAGCAACTCCTCCTCCTTTAGCAGTAAGAACATCACTCTGGAGATTTCCTGTCTTAATTTGAAAATCAACTCGCAATTCTTTACCCTCCAGTCGCATATTTGTAATAAAACTATATGTCAAACCAAAAACAGCAGACAACCCATAACTTACAAAGTGTTCTAACTTTTCTAATATTTCCTTCTCTCGAACTCCCCCTAAAGATTTAAACAACTCAACAACTTGAAGAAGAATTATATTCACGTTTCTTTTTTCATCAATAGAAAAAGAAAGTTTAGTTTGTTCAGCTTCCCGAACCTCTACCTTAACCTTTTCCCGCCTTAATATATCTAATAAATTATCAAGACGAACAGACAAATCCTGAAAATATTTACTCTCCATGTTTCCCCTTTTTCATTGGAATAATTGCGATTCCACCTTTATCATCATCAAGAATAATATGTGTTTTATTTATCCAGAATTTCACTACCTTTTCTCCAATAACCCTTAGAGCCTCCACCAAATACTCCCAATCCAATCCAAACTCTTTTTTTACATTTTGATTTCCCTTTAAAGAAATTGTTAATCTTTCTTCACTCTCGTTTGAGGATTCGTCCAAACTTTTAATTAATAATTCTTCTTTTTGAACCTCAAATTGAATCCGCCGACTCTGTGTTTCTGAAGTAAGCCCAATCCGCTTTATAACATCCCGCAAAATTCCCACTTCAATATAGAAATAACTTTGAGTTTTTTCATCACATGCCCGCAATAATTCATTAAATGCTATATCAATAAGATTGGCTTTCATACATAAAAACAGGTCTTCTCCAACAATAAAAAAATAATACTTTTCTGTTTCCCCAATGTTAATCTTCTCAACTCCTGAAAGTTGAATAAATTTGATTACATCAAAACCTTCAACAGGTAATATCATTTTAAAAGGAAGTTCTGCACAATCTGAAAGAACCTTTTGGCACCGAACAGCATCCCTAGCCCAACACATTCCATCAACAAAATATGCCTGTCGAAACTCCAACCGCATCCCATCTTTCATTGTAGCATATTCTACAGAACGCACTTCCTTAATAAATTTAGAAGCATTAACTTCTATCAATGAGGATTTATCCAAAGTAGGAATCACAGGAAATTCATTAGGGTTAGAACCTCTCCAATTCCCTTTAAACTTTCCTGCTTGAATCTTCAAAAAGAAATCCTTTGTAGGTTCAAGAACAACCGTATCACAAGTCAATTCTTTTATTAACTCATAAAACTTCTTCGCTTCAATAAGAAACCTATAAGGTTCTGTATTATCTTTAAGAACAAAGAGTTTCGTATTAACCACTGCTGTTAATATTTTGTTTGTCCGAACAATTTTAAGGCAATCCCCACAAAGTTCAAAAAGAAAGCTATCTAATATTGTTGAGGCTTCTCCACCTATTGTTGAAGCTTTATTCAATAAATGGGACAAAAATTCTCTTTTTATCTCAACCCTCATTTTACACCTCCTCAATTAGAGAATTTATATCTATAGAATCAGTAGATTTAACCTTCTCTCCCGCTTGAATATCTCCTATAGCATCCTCCAACTCTAATACTTTATTTGATAAAGCATTAAACTCAACTTCTATACTTTTTTCCAACTTTTCAATAACCTTATCCAAATCAGCAGGAGAAGATTTAATCAATTTCTGTATTTTATCTCTAATTTTTTGTTGTTCTTCCTCAGCCACTTTTTTCTGTGCCAGCAACTCCACCACCTTTTTTTCCTTTTCTTTGTAAGACACAATCAAAGCATCATATCTATCTTTAACTTCCATCTAAATCCTCCTTAAGACTTATACGAAGCCCTCCACCAGGCAATTGTGTTCCTTTCATTTCTAATCCCTGTTCGCAAAACCGCACAACAGGGCAACCCCAACAATTTTTTGTGTTTCTTTCCCAATGCCCTTCTCGGATTAACTCCAACAACTCAAATAACCCTTCCTCAAACTCTTGTCGTATATCTAAATCCCATACAACCTCTATCAGATAAGGAGAGGCTATAGGAGCAAAAAAAGACAGTTTTTCAACTGAACCCCCCAATTCTTCCATCAACCAAGCAAAAAAATACAACTGAAATTCATCCATATACCGTTTTGAATTAGTAATTTTCAAATCCCAAATCGCATTTTCTTTAGGAAACCACATATCTAACTTACCAAGAAATTCAAGCCCTTCTATTTTCTTTTTAATAACTTTTTGGGTTTGAATTTCCCGCTTCGGAAGATTTTCTTGAAAAGAATATTCTTGCAAAAATCGCACACTTTTTTTCAATTTATATAATAACTTTGCCTTATCATCTACCCCTTTATAAATAATTCGCTTCTTTGTAAGAAACCAGATAAACATTTCTTCTGCTTTATTCTCCATCCAATCCCTCTCATAACCCCGCTCTATCCACTTCCTAAACAACCAATCTGCAACAATCCCCACAATAAAAGGTCTACAATTTATATCTGCAAATGAAATAACTTTTTTAACATACTGTAGAAAAGCTCTGAGTCTACAACCCTTATATGTTCGTAAAAAAGTATAATTAATTGTATCAGGTAACATTTTACACCAACTCTAAAATACGAACTGCATTATTTTTTATTCCTTCCTCAATATCCATCTTTTTAATTTCTTCAATTAATTGTTCCTTTGTAACACCACTAGGAAGCTTCAACCCTTCAATATATTCAACAAAAGAATTTATTGCTTCCTCCCTATTTTCCTGTGAAATTTTCTCCTCCAATTTAAAAGCTTCCTCAATAGATTTAACTGGAAGTTCATATAACATATTATTCACAACTTCCCCCTCTTCTACTTCAATAATTGCATAAAACACCTTACGCTCCAAAGATTCATCAAGTTTCAATATTCCACGAGACAACCCACCAGGAGCACAAACACTTTTTGTGTTCATCTGAAAATCATGAAGATGTCCTAACAAAAGGAAATCAATACTATGTTGTAAAATTTCACTACAGGTTCGTGTCACAAAAGGATAATTTTTATCTGCAATTGAAGCATGAAAAACCCCAACATCTAACCCTCGATGTTCAGACACATTCCTGTTTACAAAATCTTCTAAATTATCAAAATTAAAAAATTCTCCTCCACCAAAAAACCATAAATTCACTCCTCCAATAGAAACAATTTCTTTATGTTTTACATAAACCTTTGGCACTTTCTCCAATGTCCCCAAAGGTCTATCACTCCAATCCCATCTATCCTCAACATCATGATTTCCAGGGCAAATATAAAGACGAGGAAATTCCCGATAAATTTCCATAAGGCGGTTTGTTAATTTATAAGAAATATGTTTTGTTTGCTTAGAATGAAAAACATCCCCCCCACAAATAACAAAATCACATTTTTTTGCAGGTTCAATTAAAGCCTCCTGTTTTACTAAAATATCTTCACAATAAGAAGAGGTTCTCATACGAGGAGGTAAATCTGCATTATGAGGGTCTGAGAAAAACAACATCTTCAATTCAATTTCTCCTTTTTTGATTTACGAAACATTGCTTCTATATGAGGTTTTAACAAAACTTCTCCTCCAGATTCATAATATAAATCTTTTTCTTTCTGTTTTCTCCGTTTACGTAATTCATGTTTATGTCGTTTTCTATTCAAAAGCATTTCACGTTCTCGGTCAGTTTTCTTCCGTCTCATTTTTCTATCTCCAAACGATTAATTTTATATCCACATTTAGGACAAACTATATATAATTGTTTCTTCAAATGCTCAACTTCCCTTTGCATTTTTATTACTTCACTTTGTTCAAAAGTAAGCTTCTGGTCATATATATGCAAAACCTCTCCTGAACTTTGTAGATAATCCCGTAATTCTTGTAACTTTTGATAGAGTCCCATTACCTTCTGAAGATTCTGGAATTTTTTCTCGGAAAACAACGTCGCCTTAAATTTACTCACTTTATCTAACCGAGCAAGCTCCTCTTTCAAATTAACCAACTTTGTATAAAGCTCAACTGCCTGTAATCCTCGACTTACTCTACGCTGAACTGCCTTAGCTTTTATAATATAATCATCCCAAGGAAACTCCTCTGCCTTCTGTAAATTATTTACTAACTCCTGCATAGCCCGAACATCAGCTTCATTTCTATTCCGTTCAATATTAGCTCGACGAATTCCCCACAAAAGCACATTCGAAATTAATGCCCCCAAAATACGAGCCCTCTTTATTGAAGATTCAAATAACATAAACAAAGAATCAAACTGTCCCCGTAAATTAGGATAAATCTTTTCTCCATCCACTATAATAGGGAATATTCGAAGCTTCTTTGCTATCTCTTCTGGAAGATTACGACTCCGCTGCCAAACCTTCTCATTGAAACGATACACCCCACTCTTCCCCTTATTCTTTGTCCAAGAAATTTTATCCCCCGAAGACAATAAAACAGAAACTCCTGTTCTATTTGTTCCCGTTGAAATAAAAGAATCTCCTTGTTCAGACATAACCAAAGCACGAAAGGCACGATAAAGAGCACTTTTCCCTACGTCAGATTGCCCATAGATTATAGTAAGATTTCCTAAAGAAAGAACGGTTTCTAAATGAGATTGATAATTACGAACTCCTATTGCTTTAATAAACATTTTTAACCCCATAAGGGGAAGGAGAACTAACTCGCAGTTGATAGTCCTCCCTCAATTTACAGAAACCCATCTAGAATGGGCGTTTGCATTTAGAACATGATTCAGCATGAGAAGCCACAAATCCACCAAGCCTTTGAAGAGAGTACACTTCCTGTCGGTTTTCTATAACATGAGCCGCTGCTGTTACAGCATTCATAAGTTGATAAAGATTATGTGGATTCTTCTCAACTACAGAAGTTAATACTACCTCACGAGATTTTTGATTAATCCCCATTTCATTAAAAGCAAAAGTCACATATGGAGAAATCTCTTCGGGTGTCACAGAAATCTGAGTCAATCGTTTAACTTTATCAACCTCTGAAGACAACGCCCCAAAAGCTTGCTGAATCGCATCACCAATCCAAGCATCCTCACCTTCAAAACCCTGTTTTCGATTAAAAGTATAAACCTCATCAACACTAACTACCCCGTTCAAACAAGCCAAAGTTAACAGAAAAGCTGAAATTTTAAATGGAATCTCCCCCAATAAAGAGTTTTGAACTTTAATTCCACCATAAAGAACGTCTCCCTTTTGAACTTCATCCTGTTTCTCAACCTCAAACTCAAAACTAGGAAACACAACACCAAATGTAGAATGTCTCCAAGTAATATCATCAAAATCTTCAAGAACATAATCTGGATTAACTTTATCAACCTTTTCTAATATCCGAGAAATCGGATAGTAATAAGCCTCTTCTCTTGCAAAGCCTGTAATAGGCTGCCGTCCATCCTTATCTGCCACTTCTCGGATAAAAGCTTTAACATTAACCCCTCCTGTATCTAACCAGTAAGACAAATGAGGAAATAATAACTCATGAGGAACCTTATTCACATAAGTATGACTAACCCCAACTAATCTGCACAATTTTACAAAAGTCGCATTATTCAAAACAAACTCTTTATCTCCTTTACCACTCAAAATATAATGTTTATCTAAAACAGGATGAAAAGTAAAATTAGATTTTCCACTAAATAACAACTCAGAACAATTTTCAAAAGAAGCGACTTTTTCAAGTGCTTGTTCTTTCGTAAGAAAATTTTCCCTAAGACGTTTTATATTCTCACTCACATCAGACATTTATATGCCTCCTTTTAAAAATATTTACACTATAGAATATATACCCTAATTCAACTTAGGACTTCATCCGTTCTCGCAAAAATCCTGCAACATCCCCATAAAACTTCTGCCAAATCTTTGGATTATCTTGAAAATACTTATTTAACCTCTCCAATCCCCTCACCCTTTTTTGACCTAAGGTGTCTCCACTATAATCTTCACAAAGAAAATAATTTCCTCCGCTTTTTTTAGTAACCAGACCGATACGCTCTCCTATAGCAATAGCTGAAATAATATTATCAATTCCTGCATTCATTCGAATAACTATACTTCCTTTTGTATAACTTCGACTAAATTTATTCTTAATAACTTCTACCCAAACTTCAATTCCATCAACAGATTTTTCATCCTTCAAACCCGACAAAGAATCTTCAGATATAATTATATAGGGTTTTCTTAACCGAATCTTAACTCGCATTGCAGCAAAAAACTTAACTGCTAAACCTCCAGGTGTAGTTTTCTTACCAGGGAGCCCCCGCAACACATCAATCTTTGACCGTTCCTGATTAACAAAAATCGCACAATTGTTTGATTTATGAAATACATTAGTCATTTGCCTCAAAGCAACTGCCATCACATGAGCCATACTCGCAACTTTAACTTGTCCAATAATTTCCGCCATTTTCTTCACATCTGAAATTGGAGGCATTGCCGCAATACTATCAGTTACAATCAATCCTCCTCGATGCCTTTCACAAAATCTTTTCATCAGCATAAAACCATCTTCCATTGAATCTGGGGTTACACGATAATCCTTAAGCACAATAGGGTCAATACCAAGATGATTAAGATAACCATCACTAACAGTACATTCATAATCTAGAAAAAGAACTGGACGTTTCTTATCCAACACACCCTTAATAGTTTCCAGAACAAGCGTAGTCTTCCCACTTCCCTCTTCACCAAAAATCTCTACAATATGACCAAGAGGAAAACCACCGATTCCAGTAAGAAAATCAACAATAAAACTACCAGATGAAATTACATCTCCACAAAAACCAGAGTGGTAAACATCTACTCCAAACTCTTTCTCAACCTCCTCTCTCCATGTAGGCATTATTCTTTCTCATCATTCAGAATATTATCCAAAAAATCACTTTCGTCTTCTTTAATAGACTTTGTATCAAGCACTTCCTTTTTAACAGCATCTTCATCAAAAATATTCTTCCCAGACACCATAACCTCATCTTCCCCTTTTTGTGAAGTTCCCAAAACATCTTCCTCTTCCAAACCAACAGGGGTCTCCTCTTGGGCTGTCCTGCGTTCTTGAATAGCAAAACGTCGTCGAAGAGTCTCCTCATCCACAACCCTTCCAAGACATCTCATTAAATCATGCTTTCCTACTTCTTTCTCCAAATAACCTTTAACTTTTTCTTTATCTTTCTTCCACAGAGCATCTTTTTTAACATCAATAGTCATATTTTGATATTGTTGATTATCACAAGTAAGAGTTAAATCATGTGTAGCTAAACCTCCCCACTCATCCATGTGTCTTTTTAAATCCCGAAATTTGTGGTTATCAAAAATCCAGATTTCTAACCAATACTGTAACTCATTACCTAATATTCGTCCCTGCATATCTGTTTTATAACGAAGAACACGAGCACCAAAACGACGTTGTGGCATCCCAATAGACTCATTTCCTGCCGCTGCCAATCGGCATAAATAACAATCATCAGGAAAACCACCTTCTTCCTCACATCTCATCATATCACTTAAACTTTCCATTTTCTTAAGAGCTAAACAATGGACATAACCAAACTTCTTTACCCAATGCCGCACAGTACACTCAAGCATTTTAGTACTAAAAAGGTTAATACGAGCCACTTCATCTTTTTTTAACTCAATTCGAGGAAAATCAAATCGTCCCTCTCCCTTTACCTTTGAAGCATCAAATTGCATTTTTACCTCCTAAAATTTTAAATATATTAATCATGCCCCTCATAACCCAGAGACGCATCCAATTTCATCGTTTCAAACACAGACTTTAAACTATATTCAATTTGTTTAGCAGCAGCAAGCATCTCATTCACAACCTCCAACCTATAACATGCCTCTCGGACATTATCAGGATAAGATAATAACCTAAGAAGTCGTCTTTCTTCATAGTGCATATTTTTAATAACACCTGCCCTTACTCCTTCTAAATAAGTTTTACTACTACTAAGTTTCTCATAAGTCTTTAATAATTCTACCAAATTAACTTTAGTCGCCCAAGCAACGGCTAAAAACTTTAACAATCTTGAATGGGCTTCCCGCAATTCTTCAGGAGTTGAAATCGTCTTAATTAAAAAGACTATTAAATCATCCCATAACTTATTTAGTGTCTCTTTCTGTAGTTCCACCATTCTTCAATACCTCCTTCACGATTTGTTCTACTTTAGGACTTAACAACCCAAAGATTCTTTTTCTTCGGGCTCCCATCTCCTCCTTATTAATAAACCCCTCACAAAGCTGAAAAAGAAGTCCTTCATACAAAACCAGAACATTTAATGCAAACATCTTTTCCAACAAATTACATTTTCCAAGAATTTCAGCAGACACATCCTGAGCATCTATCTCGAAATACCCCGTATGTTGTTCAAATTCCTGTAACCCAGGGAACGAGACTTTGTGTGTTACTTTCATTTTTTATTCCTCCAAGTTGCCTCTTTTTCTTCCTCAGTACCAAATCTTCTTCGTAAACGTATGATTGCATCATTTAACCAGAAAATATCCCGAATTTGTGTCTTATAATATTCCTTCGCATACTCTAAAACAACCTCCCGAATAGGATTATTTTTACTTTTAAGGAGTTCAGTAATTAAAGTAGGAGCATGAAAATCTGTTTTCTTTAAATCTACAGGAAGATGTTGAACACCTTCTCTCCTAGTTGAAAGATGTATCATTTTAGTATAAGGCAATAAACCCTTCAAAAACTCAACACTTAATACTGAAGTTTCAATATGAGAAAAATCCACACACATTCCCACAAAAGGAGTTATAAATTGCCTACCATACATAGCTAATAAATCCAAAGCATTTCGTCCACCTTTTTTACTAACTTTAAATGTTTCTAAACATAAACAGTACATTTCCCGTTCAACAACAACATCTACAATCCTATCCAAATCATCTGCCCAAGGATGTACAACAAAGAAGTCCACATCAAATTGTTGCCTCAAATTATCTACAATTCCTCCTTCAAGATAATCCTGTCTAGTTAAATGCTTAGGTAGATGAATTGAAGAAATTCGATTTTTATGGGGAATGCATTTCTCCGTAAAAACCAAATCTTTTTTCTCATAAAAAGCCAATTGTACATTTACTTTATACCCAGAAGTAAGACCTTTAATAACCTCTACATCTTTATCACTGGAAACAAACCAACTAACGCTTCCCCGAATCATGACAAACCTCCCTACTTTTATATTCCTTTAAAAAAGCATCCCATGTCATATTTAAAATTTTCATACAAAAATGAATCCCCCTATGACAAGATGGGCACAATAAAACAAATTCATCAGGATTTTTTAATATTAAAGGAGCAATATTAGATGCATGAGAACTCCCATCTTTTTTATGCCCACATAAAGGTCTCTTAGCCCCACAAATAAAACAAAGACCTCCTAAAACTTCCTCAGCTTGTTTTCTTATCTTTCTAGCATACAACTTCCGAATCTTTCTAAGCCTAACTTTATTTTTTTCATAATACTGTTTTCGAGCTTTTCTAAATTCAATATCATTTTTATGTTCTTGATAATATTTTTTATGGTGCTCTCTTTGTCTTTCTTGAGCCTCCACACTCCCTCGCATCATTTAATAACCTCCTGAACCCTATTTTCCTCATAAGAAGACCAAAAATCTATCCGCTCCTCCCAATAAGAAATTTTATCTAAAACATTTACAATATAGTCACGAGTTTCTTTAGGAATCTCTCCCTTAACCTTATTACCATAACGATAAAACCGCCTTTCTACATTTATAGAACCCCAATCCCAAGAAGCCAATAAATGCCAACGCAACGAACTATAATCTTCAATGCCCTTTGTCTGCCAAAAAGACAACTCTTGACTTGCCCACCAAAAAGAACCCTTTAAGTGAGTTTCAGGATTAAAAATAAATTTCTTGTCATAAGGAAGTTGAAATTCCCTCAAAATCTTTCGAGCTGTGTAAGACATCCAACAAGTCAAACCCATAGCTCCTGAATATTTATTCACAAAAGTAGGATTGCCAAGACTTTCATATTCAATTTTTCCTATCCAATAAGATGCTCCCCTCAATTCATCTCGCCATTGCCTATCTGCCATACAAAGTACACTAATAACTGCCTGCAATTCTTCATGACTATAGTACTTCAAACTACCATGTTTCTTCAGCATCTCCATATAAGCCAATCCAATTCCTCGGTCTCTCAAATAATCCTCAACCTTCATAGCAGTTTGTCGAGTAAAAACATCCAACTGATTAATTTGCTTTTTAACCTCTTCTATCTTTTGGTTTGTAACAAAACTATTAAGAAAAAATACACTAGAACATCCAACCAAAAATAATAAAACAGTAGATAAAATCCAAATAACGACATTCTTCCTGCCCTCTCTTCTCCTATACATTTCTTTCTCTCCACTTTTCTTAAACTTTTCCATACTCATTTTTTAACCCTTCCTTTTAAAAGAACCTTATCAAACCTTTCCTTAGCTATTTCCACCATTTGAGGAACCTGCCCTGGAACAATAATCTTAGGACGTGCTTTCTCCTTATTATCACATATCCGCTTTACTACTTTCTGTGCTTGTCCCCGCAACTCCCCTACATCAACCAATTCTTGAACTTCATCAAATCGTTCCTGGTCTATTTTCAACTCTTCAAACCAATCATCATATCCTTTCAAAACTCCACTAAACCAATTCGCAGAATCCCGCATTTCTATTCTCTTTATCCCATCTATTGCTTCTCTCTCTAATTGCATAAAAAGATTTAAAATACGCTTTGCCAAAACATAATTCCAAACCATTTGTCCTAAATCAAACTGAACTGGAGGAGGACTTTTTTCCTTTTTAAATGAAGTTGTAGGTAACTTTCCATGTGCCATTCTATTCTCCTATCTCTTGTAAAATCTCATATAAGCGTTTTCCCATAACTTCCAATGAAAAATGTTCTCTTACAAAATTTGACGCTTTTTTGCCTTTTTCCATTGCTTCTCCTAAATTATAATAAATATGAACTAATATATTAATTAAAAAATCCAAATCAGATTCAGCAACTTTTGTAGAAACACCATAATTAGCTTCTCTAAGTATATACCGTAAAGGATAGGCATGGCTTTCCATAATATAGTCTTGCATCCCTGTAAATGGGGGAGCAACCACAGACAACCCCGTAGACATTGCCTCAAGAGGAGGAAGTCCAGCACCCTCTCCACGACTCGGATACAAAAAAACATGAGCAGACTTATACAAATCTAACAAAGCTTTAGGACTAAGATTCCGAGTATCAATTATTGTTCGAAATTGTCTTAAATAGGTTTCCTCTCCTTGCTTCCGATATAATGAAGATTTAATATATAACTCAGCTTCCACATTTGGTTTACAAAAAGCCCAATAAAAGGCTTTTACAACTAAATCATATCCCTTTCGAATATTAGGAGCCCCCACCCATAAAAACCGAGGACAAAAAGGTTCACAAGGAGGTTTATAGACTCGTTCTGTATAAGTAAAAAACTCTGTGTCTATTCCATGATGACAAACAAAGACAGGAGTTTGAATTCCTGCCTTCAAAATGGCTGTCCTGCTATTTTCAGAAGGTACAATAACATAATCAGCCTCTATAAAAGCATCCCATAAATCAGAGGGCAAATCCTCAGTTTCCCACATTGTATAGATTACATTCACTTTATCTAAAGATGAACTATAAAAATGAGGTGATGTGTAATGAATCTGAATTTTTGCATCAGGATTTATTTCTACTCCTACAGATTCCAAGGCTCTTTTTAACAAACGAACTCCTGTATAATATCCATAGGTATTCCCACCAGGCTTACCTGTAAACTTCGATATAATCCTTTTATTCTCTATAACACCAACTCTCATAGAACTCTCCTAAAAACTCTCCCATATTGACAATTATCTACACAACTTATTTCTATAACCTCACCTGTCTTTACATCCTTTATATTTCCTCTCCATTTCATAGGACAAAACTTACAAGCCTGTAAAGGATAAAAATTATCCTTTTGTGTCTTCTTTATTGGAGTTGAGGGTAATCCCCCTCTCCTTTTCTTCATCAGACCCTCCTAACAAATGATGTTCAAATTCTGGAGAATGTTTTTCATGTCCCTCTCTAAAAGCGTCTTTCAATACAAGCTCTCTAATAAACTTAAAAGTTGCATCTAAATATTGTCTCAAAATTTTTAAAAAATTATTCTTCATATCTCCAGAATGATAATAACGTAACATCCCTTCTGATATCCGAAAAGTTAAACGTAAAACTAAATCACCTGTCGCAGGGTCTCGATAATTCTCTACAAAAATACTCATTCCTCACTCCTTTCTTTTTCTCTCATAAAACTCTCCCCCCATAAGTAAAATAATTTCATCTTTATTACCTAAATCAATAGAAGAAGAAAATAACTCTTGTTCCTTCTCCCCTATTTTTAAAATTATCCGATTATCCCCAGGATGTTCTAACAACAATCTACGAAAAGCCAAAACCTGTTCCTCTGTCTGTTGGGCACCATATTCAGGTAACTCTAAAATAAAAATTTTATCTTTAGATGAAAAAGTTCCTTCTCCAGTCACTCGATATATAAAATCCTTCAATGTCTCCCCTTCCTTCTTTTTTTCTTCAAGTGTCCCCCACGTTCTACCCAATGTGAATTCCACAAAAATATCGGGATACCCATCTCGTTTATAATAAAGTTCTTTTTTCATATCCGAACAGAAAGACACTAAATCAACACTTTTATGAATTTCAAAACCTAAAGAATCATGTGTAGTAAGAATAAATCTAATCTTGTCTGGTTCATATTTCTTCTTTATTAACCTATCTACTTTTATCATCCCTATTTTTACAATATCTGCTGCTGTCCCCTGCACCCTTTGATTATAACCTAATCGCATAGCTGCTTGAACATCCTGTTCATTATCAGGATTATGAAGAATAATAGGGATTCTACGTCCAAATAATGTTTCAACATAACCATTCTTAACTCCCGCCTTGCCTATCATTGCTGCCCCATGAAACATTCTAGGATAAACTTCAAGATAACGAGAACGAAACTCTTTAACTTTTCCATAAGAAATATCCATTTCTTTCTGCATCTCTTCAAAACAAGTTTGGATTCCTGCCCCATAAATCAGGGCGAAGTTAAGCGTATTATGACAAACCAACCCGCCACACCAAAATAAACCATCCCCATTACGAACAGTTATATCCATAAAACGACGCTTTTCTCCAAAAACAACGGCAAGAACAATGTTCTCTCCCAATCTATTATTATTTACATATACATGTTTTCCCCATTTCAATAAAGCATTTTGCTTATATCCATTTAAAAGACGAAGATTTGACACTAATAAACTTCTCCCTTTACTAGGAAACCGAATACGATAATACCAACGTCTATATATTTTATTAAAACAAGGGTCAAAACTAACACGTAACCCCAACGCTCTAGCCAAAACAGAAAGCTGAGACATAAAAACAGGGTCTTTTTGTGTAATCTCTAAATTCCAATGCCTGTCATTAATAGAACCATCAGTATCTATTAATCCAGAAAGAAACGCCCAAGCATTCCGTCGACTCCTAAAAACCCAGGAAGGAATCCGAAAATTTCTTCCATGAGAACCAATAAGACCTAACTTCACAAAAAACCTTCTTAATCGACGAGAACCCAAATATAAAGCAACTGCTCTTCCTGTATTCCTTTTCTCCCTCCCCCAATGAAGAGAACAAGAAAATCCTAAACTTCTCCCTAATTGCAATAACTTTTTCTGAAAATCTTTATTCTCCCTATCCACAGTAATTACAACCATATCCCTAGTACAAGAACCATCACCTAAAAAAGCACCCGCCAAATATGCCCACTTTTCATTTAATTCTATCTCTGCAACCCCCCCTCCTCCATCTGGAGTAAAAGGATTTATATTTATTTTTTCATTTTTTCTCTCTTTTAATTTATAACTATACACTTGTTTAATAATATCTTTTTTAGGAACCAATTCTTTAGCTTTCTTTAAATTACCATTTTTCAAAAGAATTGGATGCTCCTCACCACAAACAAAAACACCCTCACGAAAAACTACCACACATTCACGTTCATAATCAGATTCAAATTTATCAACAACAGAAGTTAAACCAACATTATCAGCAACACTACCCCCCTTTTTCACATCCTCAATTGGCATATATATCCCCTCTGAAAAAACAAGCATCTCAGGATGCACACATTTCCCTACATACCGTTGTGTCTTTGTAACCCTATCAACAGAAGTCTTAAAAATTAAAGACGCTGTTTTAGTATGAAAGTCTATTCCCTCTTTGAAAGAATTAAGCAAAACAACTTCTTGAGTAACCCCTGCTGCTATACGAGCCTCAATCTGACTATAATCAGCCTCAAGCATCCACCAATCATCAGGAACTCTGAAACCCTGCTTCGTATTAACAACAACCTTCCTTTTTGAACTATCCGAAAGAATAATATTCCAACTACTTCTTCGAGGGATATTCTGAAGATTTGGGTCTGAACAACTAAAACGTCCACTAGGCACTCCACTTTGATTATAACTTGCATGAATCCGTCCATCTGATTCAACAAAATCTATGTAAGTCTTATAGTAAGTAGATACACGTTTTTGCATCTCCTTCCAAGAAATAATATTATGTACAATAGGATACTTCCACTTAAGCCCCTCTAATACCCTTTTTGACACACACCTTTGTCCTCCTGGTGTTACCTTAGAAAATGGAATACCCACCTCATCAAAGAGAACCTTACCTAGCTGTTGAGAAGAAGCTATGTTAAAAGAAACAGGAGTCCCCACTTTTTTACAAACCTCAGCTTCTATAATCCGCTGGAGAGTCTCCACCTCTTCTTTTAATTTCTCTTGCTCTTTTTGAAAATACTTCTTATTAATGAGAACTCCATTTGCCCGTAACTGCATAACAATAGGCAAAAGCATTTGTTCAAGTTTATAAACACGATTCTCTTTTAATTTAGGATACAATTTATTAAAATGACACAAAGTCGCAATTGCATCAGTTCCACAATATTTAGCAACCTCATCAATAGGAGCTTCTGCTATAGTTGCCTGCCCCTTCAACCCTTGACCCGCCATAAACTCTCGCCATCCCTGCACATTTAGCATTGGAAACTCCACCTTCGTAACGACCTTCAAAGAATTAGCAGGATACCGCCCATTCGTATAGGTTAAAAGACTCACGTCAATAGCTTTCTCAATATCAGGACGGATTCCCGCATTATAGATAAGAAACTCCGCATCAAAAGGCACATTAAAAGCAATAAAAGGATTTGTTTCAAAAGTATATTTCATAAACTCAAATACTTTTTCTCCATCAAAAGGCTGGTCATACCGATGTCTAATAGGAAAATAAGTTGCTGAATTTTCTTTCCAGGCTAAAGCAAATCCTACAATATAATCTCGACGGGGATTCGTACCAGAAGTTTCTATATCTACAGTCCAGGGTTTTTTCCATGTAGACAAAAATTCAATTGCCTTATGCACATCTTCAAGGGTTCTGATAACTTCAAAATTCACTTTGTATTCTCAACCAATCTAAAAGTTCTCTTACTGTTGCTATCATTAGCTTTTTATTATTTAAAGAAACAGCTCCCCAAGGAGCGGCTGAAGCCTTCCTAGTTTTATAACCATAACTCAGAGCTAATTTTTCATAAATTTCATGGAACTTCCTAGCAACCCCAACAACTTCTTCCGCTGTTGCTTCTATCTTTATTCCCTTCCTATCATTAAGTCCTCTTTCATATAACAACTTTGCCGCAGAAAAACTTACATCTAAATCTTGAGCAAGTTTCATCAAGGACACTTCTTTTCTTCCTCTTATCAATTTCATTTACCCCTCCTTACAAAAAACCTTTTAAAAGATTGCATTTTTATATAACAAACACTATAAATCAAAAACCAGTTAATATCTACTACACACAGAAACCAACTAATTAAACCAAGACATATAAAGGGAACCCCAAGTATAGGAGACAAATAATAAAGAATCTTATACTTCCGAGGAAGGATAAATTTAAAAAAGATAGTTATTAAAACATTAAGCACAAAATAACTAACCAATAAAATTTGGACTAAATTCATTTCAATTCCTCCATTATTTTTTTCAATTTTCTCTTATCATGCTTCTCCCTGTCTAACATAACAACAAATTTCTCCTTATCCATAAAAGAACGCACTGCTTCCCTCATAAGCCTCTCTAAAACTTGAGGCTGTAACGCATCCAATTCCCAACTATCCTTCCCATGTGTTTTAATATACCAATGAGCACGAGGGTCTGATATTTTCGTAGGATTAGGAGGAGGATTATATTTTCTTATTTGTTCCTCTGTTAATGCAACAGGAACCACTTCAAATCCCTCCACTCTAAATTCTCCCAACCGTTCCCGAATATCCCTTAACATATCTAACCCACTAGGGTCATGGTCTCCAGCATAAAAAATTTTTGTTGGTTTTTGTGTATTAATGATTCTATCCGCTGCACCCTTCATAGCACTACAAGAGGAATACCCTCGATTCACCATAAGATAAATATGATAAAAAGAAGAAACCCGTTTTAAAATACTTGAAACTGCATCTTTCTCTGTCCAAATTTCCATGTGGTATGGCTGATGTAACTGCCGAGGAAGCCTATAATCTCTAATAGTATCATTTATAGCATCAGGGATATCTGTAACCCAATAAGGAAGACAGGGCTGTCGTACTCTGTCCTCTAATGCTCCCCAATCGGTTAAACCTGACATACGAGCAGCAACCATAGTTGAACTTAATTTTTGATATTCCTGGATTGTGTTAGGAATAATTAATTTTGCTACAAGTTGATAATAAAGCTGTCTAAGGGTTAAATGGTACCCTTGCTTCATATAGTCTTCCAATACAGAATTAGCCCTTTCAATCAGGAATAATCGTTTTGGATAAATTCGAATGTCCCTATATTTTTGTTTCATAGTTTCTCCACCAACGCAAGCATAGCCTTCAAAATGAAGCCCTCTTTAAAGCTTCAAAAGCACTTTTAAGCATCAAACAATATCCCAAATGCTTAAAATTGACAACCACTGCCTTATCATTTTCTATGCCTTGGGCATTAACTATAAAGGCTTCCGCTAACGCCCTATTTTCAGATTTGGTATGAAAATTATGATATTTTTTCTGAAATTCACTCTTAGTCATTTTCTCTCTCCTTCCGTATTATACTCCCTGTAAGCTTTGAGAAGGACATACCTCTCTAGAACAATTTAGATAACCACTCGATATCCGTCAATTTACAGGTTCTCCTTTATATACAGGAAATTTTGTACTCACTCCATAATGCTCAGGAAACAATATAATATCTTTAGCCCAAAACCCTTGAGGGAGATATTTAATCAATAATTGTCCATAACCCAAACAAGAGTAATATAGAGACTCCATACGTGTATTAGGAGCCATTAAACAATTAGTATAAGCCCAACCGTCACAATTGAAACATTGTAAATCACAAAACGTCTTTCCCTTGTAATAACCTATCATTGTATCTCCCCTTACCAATACATTAACAAAAGGAGCAATGCTCCATATTTACGTCTCCAACACATCAAAGATAACACCAAGTATAGTTTCTGATATAACTCTTTTAATTTAAATTTATCTTTTAGCTCCTTTACTTCCTTATATTGTTTAAGTTTTATACCCAACTTAGAAGAAGCTTGTACTGAAGTAAAATCTGCCATCGTCTTCATCCGTAATAATAAAACTAGATACCAATACAATAAACCAAAAAAACGCCCTCCATTCACATTTTTTAAATTATATCGTAACACTGTTCGCTTACCTTTCTCCAACAAAGTTAAGACTAAAAAAGCTTCAATATCTTCCTTTAAAAGCTTAAATTGACGTAAAACATTCATAGAAACATTTTCAATACCTAAAGCTTCTAAAACATTAAATATATTAAATAAAGAAAGATAAGGCAACTCTACTAAATAAGATAACGCCTCTTTTTGAACCTCCACCTTATTTCCACAAGAAAGTCTGCCTGGAATATACTCTTCGAATTCACCAGGAATCTGAGAACAATCTATTAGCAAACCCGTACTCCTCTTTGCACACACCTTTTTAAATAAATCACTTATCTCATTTGAACCATCCATAATAACAATCCAAGAATTGCCATTCCTAAGCCGTTCTATAAAATCTATTGCAACAGATTCTTCTAAGATTTTTTCTTTCCAATAAAAAACCTTTAAATCATAAGACATATCGTAAGTAAAACGACTCAAATCTTGTCCTTTCTCAAGGAAAACAACCATTTTAGTTAACCGTTTATCATCATCTTCTTGAACTTCACGTAAAAATTTGGTGAGCTTCCGTTCAAATAACCGTAAAACATCCAGCCTAACCATTTCCTCTCCTTTAACAACAGCATAAATTCGACGACTTTTAGGAACCTTCTCCCCAAGAGCATAACCCACAAATCTTCTATACCTCATCTATACCCCAACCCATAACATATAATAAAAGGAAAGAGATATTTTTCCAAATATTTATTTGTCAATAATTCTATATTTTTAGACAAAACCTGCATAAAAGGAGCTTCACGCAAAAACGCACAACATTTCAATTCTTTCATCGAAAAAAAAGAACCCTGTTGCAACCATTCATAAAATAACAATTTATAATAAGAAACATTCTCCGAATCAGGTAAATGAGAACATAACACAAAAAAGTCTCGTATCGTCCCCACTTCAAGATTTCGTAACAATTCCATAAACCCATTTTTTGCCTCTATCAACTCAAAAGCAACCGATAAAGGATATGCACGCAACTTTCGCATATCTGAAAAATATTCCCCAGAATTTCTTTCTTCTAAATAAGACATGATTCCCTCATCGGTCTGACACAAATCTGACGTATTTATAACACAACAACGGCTTCGAAAAGTTTTTGGATATTGACCCAAAAGTCGTCCATAAAACCAGATGCTTCCTTTTATCTTTACACTTTCTAAAACTTTAAGAAAAACTGAAAAATGAGAATGCTTAAATCCTTTTGCGTTTACAAGCAAAACATCCTTATCAGCAGAATACCACTCATAATCCTGAAGATTCTTCCTTAGACTATCTAATAGCAAAGAATCCAAAAAAACAACCTGTCCTCCTTCCTTTAAAGCCCCCTGTTCAAGTTCTTTTACATCTGATAGACTGAAAATTATATGTTTAGACATTATTCTCTTTCTCTAAATTTAACACATATTCATCTTTTAACCTTTCCCGTAAAATCCCCCTAAGACATTCCACGACTCTCTCTGCAATATCCTTTGTCACCCACAAGTCTAATGCTAAATTCTCATATATCCCTTCACTTCCATCTTGTAAATATAAATCAATATAAGAAACCAACACTTCTTCCAAAGTTAAATAAAAAATTACAGGTCGTTTGGTTCGCCGAAGTCTCTGTATCTCTTCTTGAGATAAAGTGTAAATAAGATTTCGTAAAATTTCTCTCATCCTTTTAAATAATTTTGCCCCTTCCAACGAGTCCCCCACTTCTTCATTGCTCTCCACCATCAAAGTATCCAAATCTCCTTCTCCATTTATATACCGCATTTGATTACGTTTAATAATACGTTCACGAATACCATAACTTCTTTTTTGTACGTAAGAAGAGAAAAAGGGAAGTAACTTTCCTTTCTTAAAATCATAAGTTTTCCTAAAACTTTTACTAAAAAAAAGAAAATCAACTGTTATATCATGAGCAATCTCAAACTTAACCTTCGAAGAATATGATGTCCCAAAAAACCTCTGAACCATTTTCTCTGCTTTTAGAAATAACTTTCGATACAACAATTCAGTCTGTTGCATAAAATAACCTCTTATTCAACTTTAAATTGGAGCTTCCCAACTTTCTGATTAAGTATTTTACCTTTTCTATCTTTATGTTCAAACTGAACATACATAGTAACAACAAGACATTCCTTTTTTGTAGAAGATTTCCAATTTCCCTTAATAAAATCCACAAAATCTCGGAAATGTTTATTCTCCAACTTATTAAAAAGAAGTTGAATATCTGTTTTATTTGTTTTCATACTATAAAATATTACTCCTTTTTCTTAAAGAAGTCAAGTTATTTATGACGTATAGAAAAATCATAAAATATTTGTTTAGAATAAGATACACCACTAAAATGCTTCACCCACCAAAAAGAAAGTTGTATAATATCAAAATCCCCTTTTGTAAAAACAACCTGAGCAGGTCGAATTAAGCATCGCATTTTTACATCCTCAATAAAATCATAACATAAAAACTCTTTAACCCGCCCAGTATCAACTACATAACCACCAGAACCATCTCGACGTAATGTAACATAACAAGCAAATTCAATAGGAACGTATTCCATAACAACAATTTCATATTTATCCTTATCCAAACTCACTGCCCGATTAAACACATCATTAAAAGATAAATCAGAAAAAAATCTATTTTGTTTCTGTCCTACATGTTTAAACAAAATAGAAAAACGAAAACATCGCCTAAAATATTTTTTCAAAACCACACACGTATCCCTACCATAATGTTTATTAGGGTCACACATGAATAAAGGAACATTAAACCCCCATTCAGCCAAAGTCAAAAATCTATGTACATCCATTTATTTTTGCTCTTGAAGATATGCAATATTATTTATAGGAACCAAAACACTATTTCCACTCGGCTCCCTGCACTCTAACCACCCCGCTTCCACCACTTCTAACAATCCCTTAATATACTTTTCATCTATGTAACCTTCAACAAGAAGATAATTCGCCATCTTATCCACAAGCATAGAGGGTTGTCCTCCTCCTGGCGTTGATTGAAGCCCTGAACAAATAGGCTCCTTAAGCATTATCTTTATCATCTTTTTCCTCCCCAATCTTTATTCTTAACCATCTAAATGACATGAACCACCAAACCCCCATTAAAAATTTCTTAAAAGATTTTTTCTTTTGCTTATCCCGAACCTTCATAAATTCTTCAATAGCTGCAACTGCTCCATCCATAGTAAAAGGACTTAGAGACTCTTGTTCCGTAACACAATGCTGACAAGTATTACAAACCTCACAAGTATCACAAACTTCACAAGTATTACAATGTAGAGGAATATTTCCTACACGAAAATAACGAAACCGCCCTCTCAACTTTCCCATTCTACAAGTAAAACAAGCCTTCTCAGGTTTATGCCATTTAAAGATTCTTCCTCCCTCCCGCATTTCGATTAAAGCCACTATTCTATCATTATAACAAAAAGCACATCTCCCATTACCAACAAGTATTTTACTCATTTTATATACCCTTTATAATTTTCCCATGCCTTCTTCATTACCCCCAATCGTTCAAAATCTAACAACCTAAAGTCTTCTATAACTATCTCATCCTCATTTAAAAAGAAAATTTCTTTTGGCAACTCTGCAATAATAATTCGCTTCCCTGCTGCCTTTGCCTCTAACCAAACTGTTAAACAGAATTCATATAACTCTTCATAAGAGGTATTACGATAAATAAATCCAGGAAAAATTTCAATAGAACCAGAAGTTCCTCCATCAGAACTAATTACAAATTTCACCCACGAACTACACCCTAATATAACATCCCAAACACAAGTTCCATGAGCATCAACTTTTCTTAAATCAGCAACAACCTGATAACCATGCTGTTCCACCCAAGCCTTTCTATAATATTCATCTTTCCCTACCCATTTACCAAATGCCCAATGTCTCCTCGTTAAATAGCTCGATACAAAATCTGAATGGCTTGTATCTAATACAGTTTCCTTAAGCCTTATCCAGGGACTTGCTATCTTATACCAATCCTCATGCCTTTGACCAATAATATGACCAAATTCATAGTCGCCATGATGAGCTATCTCACTTGACCACTTAATCCAGGGAATCCTTTTATAAACCTTACCATATACCCTACAAATTTTTTTAATGTATCGTTTTTGAAATCTTAAAGCACTCTCATCCCAATAACTCCAAACATTATTAATATTTTTCTTCCAAGGCTTCTCACCATAACGACCAGGAAAAGGTATAGGCTCAACAAACACACCCGCTTTATTTGCAACCTTCAAAAACTTTCTTAGGCATTTCCAGTATCTTTTATTATACTGGCTCAAATCCCATTTATGCTTTACCTTCTCCCAAGGAGTATAATCATTATAGATACCTTGAGGTTCTATAGAATATAAAAATATACCTACCTGCCTTACCCCAACCTCCTGACGAAGACGGTGGAAAGTTTCCTCCCACCAATCAAGATTATCATAACGATAATAATCCAAAAATGCCGCATATAAATCTACCCGAACAGGTAACTCCTTCAAATAGGCAGCATCAACTGAAACCAAACCCACAGAAGAACTACATACAAAAAGAAAAACAAACAAAAAAGACAATAACTTCCTATTCATTATTTCTTCTCCACAATAAAATATTCCTCTCCCTTCAATTTTTCTCCTTCTTGAAGAGCATACTTATCACCAACCTCCTCTATCACGAGTACCCTTCTTCTATCATATCTACTACCCCGTAAATTAAAAAACTCGATTATAAATCGTAATAAATCAAGAGCTACATCAACCTCATTTCCTTCTTCCTTTTCCTGAAAAGGATATTCTAATCCCTCATTATCCTTTACTATAAAACCATCCTGTACACATCTAATTTCCAGTCCCCAATCACTCTTCTTCATCAAACCTCTCCATATCCCTTATATGGTGTTCTAAAGCCTTTTCCATAACTTCTGGATTAGTTAAATTCTGAATATGTTCTTTAGACTTCTCATGTTTACGCCAATTTTTAACCTCTTTTTGGCAAATACCACAATATACAGGACTCATCAAAACATCCCTGGAAATACAACATCTTCAGCATAACTAATAGCCTCATTAATTGAATCTACAGCCGATTCCAAATCCTCAATTGCTTCTTCTAGCTCCTCCGCTTTAGAAGAACCCTGAAGATTTTCTGGCATATTATCTAACCATTCCTGGAGTTCCTCTTTAAGTAATTCAAGCTCATCCACAGCCACATTAAGATTTGGAAGAACCGTCTCTTCTAACCTTTTTGCCCTCGATTTTGTTGCCATTTCCTAAACCTCCTAATAAGGATTAATATGATTATGTTTCCCAATATGTTTTTTTAACAGTTTAACTTTTCTCTCTGATTCATCCAGTTTCTTTCGTAAAGTAATGTTCTCTCGTCTCACCTTTTGATAAGAAGTCTCTTTTGTATTCACTACCAACCACCACCTATATCTGAATCCTCTAAATGGCTTACAGGGAATTTCAATACCCAATGAATTCCAAGACCGTGAATCCCAAACAACAGTTCCTCCTCTTAAATCCTCCGAATTAAGCTCTTCACATATAACGCTACCTTGAATTCTACTTTTAGTAGCCATATAAATTTTCTCACCTTCTTTAAAATATACAGGTACTCGCTTCATAAACCAATAAGCTGTAATATCCAAGCTCGTTTTGTGCTTAAAATCCCTTTCATTCATGTAAATTACTATATCCACTATTCCCCCTCTTTCTTTTTTAAACTTTTCATATATTTTTCCATTCCTATTTCTGCAAGACGAAACTGTATTTTCTTTATAGAATCCCGTTTGAAATCGAGCATACAAATATTACATAGCACCTCTCTTAAAATCCTATTCTCGGCTTTTAAATCTCTAATTGTTTCTTTCTCTTCCATGAACCTCTCCTCTTAATTCCATGAGACACCAAAATCTTACGAACAGAAGTAGTTGATATACGGAATTGTTTAGCTACTGCTTTCACTGAACATCCATCCAGATAACACTTTATTATTTCATCAGAATAATTTTCTATAATCCATATAGACACATTATGAGGAAGCATCCCTCACCTTCTACCTTTACCCTTTCTCTGAGTTGGGCTACAATCTACCTACCCACTTGATAAATTTTAAAAAAAGATAAGCTAAAACACATATTGTTGCTATACAAAGAAGGATTATGTAATACCAAGGCATTTTATTCCTCCCTTACTTAATTAAAAACTTTATAATCCCAAAATAATATCCACAGTAGGGACAATCGCCCCCTGCCGTTGGATAACGAAACGACTCCCCAAGTTCCATTAAAACCTTAATTTTCTTATTGCAATTTCGACATCTGATTTTTATTGTTTTAGCTTTCATCCCCTCACCTCCTTCCAAGCC